>Ga0169931_10001491_pt1 | contig 38707 bp, 24 predicted proteins | sample Kivu_15m_20L_FD_129675 | JGI IMG/M metagenome (GOLD analysis project Ga0169931, IMG submission 129675) | Freshwater microbial communities from Lake Kivu, Western Province, Rwanda to study Microbial Dark Matter (Phase II) - Kivu_15m_20L... | ecosystem: Environmental > Aquatic > Freshwater > Lake... | reverse complement strand
TAAAACAACTTTTTCCTGCCATGTAAATAGAAAACACAGAAAAACCGTATCCCAAAAAAATATACCCGGCTGAAGGTCTGAAAATAAGTAATAATAGGGCTACAATTCCCAGAAAGACTCCGGCACCCATATAAAATGCTGACGCCAGTTTGTCGCCTTTATACAGTATCAGCGTCTTTGAAATCATGGCTTAATGTCAATTAAGGAATATAATTCGTCTTCATCTGCCAGATTAGGCAAAGTAACTTTTAACAAGCTGTTTGACTCCATAGCTCGTTTGATGGCAAAAATGGCTTCCGGATTTCGGGCCCAGCTCCTTCGTGCAATACCATTGTTAACATCCCAATGGAGCATATTTTTAATATTTTGCTCTGACTGATCACTTCCATCTATTACCATGCCGAATCCACCATTGATCACTTCTCCCCAGCCTACGCCCCCTCCATTGTGCAAAGAAACCCACGTCGCACCCCTGAATGCGTCACCAACAAAGTTATGAACTGCCATATCGGCCGTAAAGGACGACCCGTCGTAGATATTGGATGTTTCCCGGTAAGGCGAATCTGTTCCGGACACATCATGATGGTCTCTTCCAAGTACTACCGGGCCTTTAATTCGACCTTCCCTGATAGCCAGATTCATAGCCTCTGCAACTTTAATACGACCTTCAGCGTCTGCATATAAAATTCGGGACATAGAACCGACAACGGGTATATTTTTATCAGCGTTCTGAATCCATAGGATGTTGTCATTAAGCTGATGGCGTATTTCTGAAGGCGCATTCTGGTATAAAGCTGTCAGAATTTCTCCCGCAATCCGGTCTGTGGTATCGAGATCTTCCTTAAGTCCGGAAAGACAAACCCACCTGAAGGGTCCAAAACCATAATCAAAACACATAGGACCCATAATATCTTCTACATAGGAAGGATATATGAATTTTCCCGGTTTTTCAGGATCAACAACCTGAGCTCCGGCCTGGGCTGCCTCTTTTAAGAAGGCATTTCCGTAGTCCCAGAAGTACATACCTCTCGAGGATAGATAATTTATGGCAGCCACGTGCCTGCGCAATGTGGACCTGACTTCCTCCATAAAATGCTGTTTATCCTCAAGCAAAAGCGCTTTTGCCTGGTCAAAAGTATATCCGGCAGGACAATAGCCACAATCATCTATATTGTGAAGTGAGGTCTGATCAGACCCAAGATCAATATGGATATCGTTTTCTACAAAGTATTCCCATAATTCTACAATATTACCATGAAAAATCAATGCAACGCCTAGTCCTGTTTCTTTATAATGCAGCATCGCTTTTGTAAGACTTGCAGCGTCTGTAAAAATATTTTCCTTTGCTATATAGCCATCTGCAAGCCGTTGATGCACAGCGTCTCCATCGACCTCAGCAATCACTCCTACTGCTCCTGTGATGACGGCTGCCAAAGCCTGGGCCCCCGACATGCCTCCAAGACCGGACGTAACATAAATGACACCTTTTAAGTTTTCTGCACCCAGCCCCTTCAATCTTCCGGCATTAAGCAAAGTGATAGTGGTACCATGAACGATACCCTGTGGTCCGATATACATAAATGAACCTGCTGTCATCTGACCATATGAGGTTACCCCCAGTGCGTTATACTTATTCCAGTCTTCTTTTTTGGAATGGTTAGGAATCATCATACCGTTGGTGACAACTACCCTTGGTGCATTTTTGGCTGAAGGAAACAATCCCAATGGATGGCCGGAATAAAGGACCAGTGTTTGTTCGTCGGTCATTTCTGACAGATATTTCATGGTCAGAAGATATTGTGCCCAATTCTGAAAAACGGCTCCATTCCCTCCATATGTAATGAGTTCATGAGGGTATTTAGCCACTTTGGGATCCAGATTATTTTGAATCATAAGCATGATTCCGGCAGCCTGATGTGATTTGGCAGGGTAAGCTTCCCATGGCCTGGCATGCATGTCATATGCCGGCCGGAAGCGATACATATATATTCGACCATATGTTTTTAGTTCGTGATAAAATTCAGGTGCCAGTATTTCGTGCCATTCCGGACTGAAGTACCTAAGCGCATTTTGTAAGGCAAGCACTTCTTCATCCCGGGAAAGAACACCTTTAATATTTCTCACAGGTGCGTGAGGTACTTTTGGATCGAGGGGCTTTGCTTCCGGCAAATACTGTGGAATACCTTCCATTATCATCTGTCTGAAATCCGAATATACCATACCGATTATTAGATTTATGCTATTATAAAAACGGATGCAATTTACGAATTAAATGCTGTTTTATGAAAAGCAATTCAGGAGCATCTCAAATACATGTTTTTATGCCATTTTTTCTTTGTTAAATGCTGATTTTTAAAGGGTCTGAACTGTGTCATATGGTAAAAAATCATTATTTTTGCCCTTTGATTATAATCTTTGTAATAAAAATATATAAATGTCTAGTAATCAGCGTATTATTCCAATAAACATTGAGGATGAGATGAAATCATCCTACATAGATTATTCTATGTCGGTGATTGTTTCGAGAGCACTTCCAGATGTAAGGGATGGGTTAAAGCCTGTACACAGAAGGGTACTGTTTGGAATGTCCGAATTAGGCCTGCCATATGGAAGGGCGCATAAAAAATCTGCAAGAATCGTAGGAGAGGTATTGGGAAAATATCACCCGCATGGTGATGGGTCAGTTTATGATGCTATGGTGCGTATGGCACAGGACTGGTCACTCCGCTATCCGCTCGTGGATGGTCAGGGAAACTTCGGTTCTATGGATGGCGACAGTCCGGCAGCTATGCGATACACAGAGGCAAGACTAGCCAGAATAAGTGATGAGTTACTATCGGATATTGGAAAAAACACAGTAGATTTTAAGCTGAATTTTGACGATTCCCTGGAAGAGCCGACCGTATTGCCTGCCAGAATACCAAACCTTCTGATCAATGGTGCCTCCGGAATTGCGGTAGGGATGGCAACAAACATGCTTCCACACAATCTGACTGAAGTGATAGAAGGCACTAAAGCCGTTATTGACAATCCGGATATTACCATCGAGGAAATCATGCAATTTATTAAGGCGCCAGATTTTCCTACTGGAGGAACCATTTATGGCTATGCCGGCGTTAAGGAAGCATTCGAAACCGGAAGAGGAAAGGTGGTGGTAAGGGGTAAAGCAACCATTGAAGCACAGCACGGAGGCAAAGAGAGCATCATCATTACGGAAATACCTTATCAGGTCAATAAAGCGATGCTGGTAGCCAAAATTGCTGAGCTAGTCAATGAGGATAAAATTGAGGGTATTACGGATATTAGGGATGAATCCGACAGAAAGGGTCTTAGGATTGTCGTTGAAATCCGCAAGGATATTATGGCAAGTGTAGTATTGAGTAAATTATACAAATTTACACCGCTGCAGACATCCTATGGTGTCAATAATATAGCACTTGTAGGAGGAAGGCCAATGCAGCTTAATTTAAAGCATTTACTCACAGAATTTATAAAATTCAGGATTGAGGTAATTGTCAGACGAACACAATATGAACTTGAGAAAGCTGAAGAGCGGGCACATATTCTGGAAGGACTACTTAAGGCCCTTGATAATATAGATGAGGTCATCCGTATAATACGCCAGTCCAAAACAGTCGAAGAAGCGAAGGATGGATTGATTGGAGCATTTGAGTTTTCTGAAATCCAGGCAAAAGCCATACTTGAAATGCGACTCCAGAGATTAGTAAGTCTGGAAATTGATAAAGTTCGAGAAGAATATGAAGAACTCCTTAAAAAAATTGAATACTATAAATCTGTACTCGCCAGCGAAGAACTTCAAAAGCAAATTGTAAAGGAAGAACTGGATGAGGTGAAGGAAAAATATGGGGATAAAAGAAGAACCGATATTTCCTACGCAGATGATGAGATCAGTATAGAGGACCTGATACCGAATGAGGAAGTCGTCATTACCATTTCCCACCTGGGCTATATCAAACGCACAAAAGCTGATGAATTCAAGGCCCAGTCAAGGGGTGGAAGAGGTTCGAGAGGTAGCAAAACAAGAGAGACAGACTTTATAGAGCAGATGTTTATTGCCCACAATCACAACTATCTTCTGCTATTCACAGAAATGGGAAGATGCTTCTGGCTTCGGGCCTTTGAGATCCCGGAAGCTTCAAAGGGGTCGCAGGGAAGGGTTTTGCAAAACATTATATCTATTCCTGCAGATGATAAAGTAAGGGCCTATATAAAAATTGAAGACCTTAATGATGAGAAATTTATCAGTGAAAACTTCATCATGTTCTGTACGAAACAAGGCATGGTCAAGAAAACCATTGTTGAAGCTTTCTCCAGACCGAGGACAAATGGAATAAATGCAATCACTATCAATGAAGGGGACCAGTTGCTGGAAGCAAAACTTACTTCCGGAAACAGTGAAATAATCATAGCCAACAAGGCTGGTCGTGCAATACGATTCAATGAAACAAAGGTAAGACCAATGGGCAGGACGGCAGCAGGCGTAAAAGCAATAAGTCTGGGTAAAGGCGATGAAGTTATCGGTATGATTGCTGCTGACCCTACACAGGCAAATTACTCTGTATTTGTGGTTTCAGAAAAAGGAAACGGCAAACGCTCCGAACTTGAAGATTACAGAATCACCAACCGTGGTGGTAAGGGCGTTAAAACTATGAGCATTACCGAAAAAACCGGTTCGTTGATTGCCATAAAATGGGTTAGTGAATTTGACGACATTATGATTACCACAGAGGAGGGTATCATGATACGAACACATATTTCCAATATTCGTATTATGGGTCGCGCCACACAGGGTGTGAAAGTAATTCGCCTGGGTGAAAGCGAAAAAATTGCTGATATTGCTGTCATCACCAGAGAAGAAGGCGAAGATGAAGAAGAATAATAATTTATTAAATAATTAACGTTTTCGCAAAATTTTTAACTTTACAAATTCTTATATTTGATTAGTGATTTTTTCTGATAGTAAATAATTTTAATTTTATTCTAAATCAATTACCATGAAATCAATAATTACGGCAATTTTTTGCCTTATAATGATGGCAGGAACAATTGCCCAGGATGCGCAAAAAGCCATTAAGACTGTTAATAAAAATATTGGCAAATTTAATATTGACCCTGCAGGAAGTGCCGGACTACTGGATGAGTCCATCACTATCCTCGAAGACGCTTTTAAAAGCGAGATCGTCATGAACGATCCGGAAGCTTGGAATACCAAAGGACAGTTGTTTAATGAAATCTCAAAATCTGAGATAAATGCCAAAATCATCAAGTCCGATTATGTATTAAGACATCCGGATGCCTCGCTTATTGCCTTTGAGGCTTTTCAAAATGGCATGGTAAAAGCGCTTAAAAAGTTTCACACAAAAGATGCTCTTGCAGGAATAAGAGAAAATGAAGATTATCTCAATAATACAGGAATCTTCTATTTTCAGGAACAAAATTATGACGCAGCATTTAAATATTTTGAAGCTTCACTAAAAGCTTATGACCTTTTAAAGAAAAATAAGGCTGACAGCAGGCTGGATGAAGGAAATGCGAAAACTGATCAGGAATTTTATACAGGCGTAAGCGCCTATTACGGCTCTGACAATAAAAAAGCGCTGCCATATTTCGAATCTCTTGTTGCAGGAGGTAATGCGCAGGTTTTGGTTTATGTAGGCTTATTTACCCTGTACAGTGAAACGGACGAGGCAAAAGCATTTAAATATCTGGAAGATGCAAAGAAATTATATCCTGATGAAAATGAGATTTTATTTGCTGAGATTAATTACTACATCAAAACCAACAGACTGGATGATCTGGTAAATAAATTAAAGCTTGCTATTGAAAAAGAGCCTGAAAATGTTTCCGTATACAATGCTTTAGGAAACGTATATGATCAGTTAAATCAAAAGGAAAGAACAGCAGGTAATGCCGTGAAAGCTGATGAATATTTTAATGCAGCGCTTGACTATTTTACGCAGGTTACCAAAAAAGATCCGGCAAATTTTGATGCCATTTACAGTTCCGGGGCTTTATACTACAATAAAGCTGCAGGAATGGTTGATGGACTCAATAAGCTAAGTAATGATTTATCGGCTGCCGGATTTAAAAAGTATGATGCCATGAAAGCAGAAATGGACAAGTTATTTAACGAAGCTCTACCCTATTTCCTTCAGGCAGAAACCCTAAATGACAAAGACCTAAATACAGTTATTGCGATTAAGGAAATTTATGCTCGGCAGGGTAAACTTGAAAAGTCTGCAGAGTATAAGGCAAAAATGGACGCTCTAAGCGGAAATTAAATGTAGATGCAATACCTCTTCATGAGGTGTATTTAAAGACTGAAACATATTAAAAAAGCGCCCTACGGCGCTTTTTTTTTTCAAACATAAATTATCCTCATGTAAGTATTTGCTTGAATATCTAAAGTATCAGGGCTTGAATAAAATGAAAACGTGATTACCTTAAATTAAACTTATTATATAGCATAGACCAACTTAAAGGCTTCCGTCAGAGTATTTATACAATGCAGCCGTCGTGACCTGAATAACTGCTTTTAATGTACTTCTATCAATAATTTTAATATTATCATCATGGGTATGGTGATATGAAGCAAAATAGCCTGAAGGATACGTATTGATTATATCGATCATGGGAATTTTTGCTACTGTATTGACAAAATAATGATCATCTGTTATCATCCCAATGGTTTCACTTCTAAAAAACTGCCCATAATTCATTCCCTGACCTAATGCCCAGACTTTATCAAGATACGTACCGGCGTATGATCTTGATCCTTCCTCTTTATGGAAGGTAGCGCCTTTAGCCCCAACGAGGTCGAGTAAAATACCCCAATCAGCTCTGTACCCTTCTTTGTGGGGATTTTTAGACCAATACTGTGCGCCAAGACACCAGTTGTCCATATCCAATCCCTGATCCTCTGCATCGAAAAATATAAAATCAACGCCCATATCAATACCTTTTACAGAAATAGTTCTTGCTATCTCCAGTAATCCGGCTACGCCGCTGGCACCGTCATCTGCCCCGACAATAGGTATTTTTTGCAAAGTAGTATCTTTATCCTTCTCGGCTATCAACCTGGTATCCCAATGAGCAGCCAGCAGCATTCTTCGCTTTTTTTCAGGCTTATATGATGCAATAATATTGTAACACTGCATATCCTTTTTCCCCATAAAACTCGCTTTAAATGGCTGGACAGTTACTTCCATCCCATAAGATTTGAGCTTGCTCACCATCCAGTCTTTCATTGCCAGGTGGCCCTTGCTTCCCGGCACACGGGTTCCAAAAGAAAGTTGCTTTTCAATAAATGCGTATGATGAATCTACATTTATAGCAGGAATGACAGCCTTTTGTGGTGAAGGCGGAGCCCCTTCCCTGCTGAGTTGAACATCAGGATTTTTATCGGTAGTAACATCGTTTTTACAACCAAAAAATGCTATGAAAATAAAAAGTGCCAAAAGCAGTAATCGACTCATATCTGTTATATTGATATTATAATTATTTTATTGACCAGCTTGTTTCGTCCTTACCATCTTTAATCTGAATATCGAGATGCTGGAGGGCGTCTCTGATTTTATCAGAAGTAGGCCAGTCCTTATTTTCTCTTGCCTGCTGCCGGAGATCAATAATCAATTGCATCAATCCATCAATCGGACCCAGATTTCCGGAAGCTTCCATTTCATCCCTGAGTCCAAAAATGTCATAAATAAAATGATGCAAACTTTTGATCATTTCTTTCCAGCTATCATGAGAAACTGAATCCAAAGAAAACTTACCATCCCTTAAGCTATTGATAATTGGGACGAGTTCAAACAACCGTGCAAGTGCTCTTGGCGTATTGAAATCATCATCCATATCTTCAAATGCCCCACTTATAATAGTCTTAATCTCACTATCAAGCGCTGTAGTAACTTTTGATTCCGGATTGATTTTGCCGGCAGACTGCACTGCTTCCATCAATCTCCTGAAGCCTTTTTCAGCTGCTTGCAATGCTTCATCCGTAAGATCATTGGTCGATCTGTAATGTGATTGCAGCATAAAGAATCGCACCACCATAGGGCTATAGCCCTTACTGACATGTGGGCTATCACCTGAAAAAAGCTCCTGAGGTGAAATGGTATTTCCGTCGCTCTTTGACATTTTCCTACCGTTCATTAAAAGCATATTGGTATGCAGCCAGTATTTGGCAGGATGGCAGCCACATGCACCCATATTTTGGGCAATTTCATTTTCATGATGCGGAAATTTCAAATCATTTCCACCTCCGTGAATATCAAATGTAGTTCCCAGATATTTGGTACTCATTGCAGAACATTCCAGATGCCAACCGGGAAAGCCAACAGACCAGGGAGAATTCCATTTCATGAGATGTTCCTCTGACGCTTTCATCCATATGGCAAAATCGGAAGGATGTCTTTTTTCATCCTGATTTTTCAGATTATCGCGGGACTCCGCCATTAATTCTTCAATTACCCTGCCTGAAAGTTTGCCGTATTGTCCTGTCGATTCAGCAAACTTTAAAGTATTGAAATATACAGATCCATTGGCAATATAGGCAAATCCATTATCCAGTATAGCCTGCACCATTTCGATTTGTTCCAGTATATGACCTGTAGCTCTTGGTTCTATGCTGGGTGGGAGTACATTAAAAATGCGCATCATATCATGGAACCCTACCGTATATTTGTGTGCAACTTCCATTGGTTCAAGCTGATCAAGTTTTGCACCTTTTGACATTCTGTCTTCTCCATCATCAAGTAAATGACCTACGTCCGTAATATTTCGCACATATCTCACCTTATTTCCACAAAACATCAAATAGCGATAAATCACATCAAAACTTATAAAAGTTCTGCAATTACCTAAATGAACATCGCTGTAAACTGTAGGCCCGCAAACATACATCCCAACAAATCCCTCTTGCTGCGGGACAAATTTTTCTTTCTGTCGGGACAAGCTGTTGTAAAGTGTGATATTTCGCTCCATGGTTTTGTGTTAAGTCACTTCAGAATGCAAAGTTACATTAATAAATAAATAGGACAATTCAATTATCGGGATATTCAAAACCCTTAACATTAATAGAATTAACAATTACTGAACCTTACATTATAGAATATTATTATTGTTAATTGGGTTCATAGATTTGTTAATTCATGCATGCAAGGCAGAACGCATCAGTTTCTGTTTCAGGAGAATGAATAATATTGTGCCATAAAACTCATGTAATTAAAGGTAATCATTCGCTGTAAAAAACAAAAGTCCTGATGTTTGGTCAGGACTTTTATCTTTTGTAGCAATTCGGTTTATCTTGCGAATGCTGTAGCTCGTTTTTCTCTGATTACAGTTACTTTCACCTGACCGGGATACTGCATTTCATCCTGAATTTTTTGTGAAATCATAAAAGCCAGATCGTCGGCAAATTCATCAGAAACCTTATCGCTTTCCACAATAACTCTCAGTTCTCTACCAGCCTGAAGAGCAAAAGCTTTTTGCACGCCTTCATAAGCCAGCGCCAATTCTTCCAGTTCGCCGATACGTTTCAGGTATGATTCAAGAATTTCCCTTCTTGCGCCAGGACGAGCTCCTGAAATAGCATCACATGCCTGCACGATAGGAGAAATGATATTATTCATCTCAATCTCATCATGGTGGGCACCTACAGCATTAATGATTACGGGGTGTTCCTTATGCTTTTCGCACATTTCCATACCCAGCAATGCGTGTGATAATTCAGAATCCTCTTCAGCAACTTTACCGATATCATGGAGCAATCCCGCACGCTTGGCCATCTTAATCTGCTTACCGCTTAAGCCTAATTCAGCAGCCATGGTTGCGCAAAGATTGGCCGTTTCAATAGAGTGCTTGAGCAAATTCTGACCGTATGAAGATCTGAACCTCATTCTTCCTACCATTTTTACCAGATAAGGGGCAAGTCCGTGAATATCAAGATCAATTATCGTTCTTTCACCGATTTCAATAATTTGTTCATCGAGTTGCTTTCTGACTTTAGCCACTGTTTCTTCAATCTTTGCCGGGTGAATACGTCCATCCGCTACCAGTTTTTTAAGAGACAGCCTGCACAGCTCTCTCCTTATCGGATCAAAGCTTGAAATTACGATAGCCTCCGGTGTATCATCCACTACAATTTCAGCACCTGTTGCAGCTTCAAGCGCCCGGATATTTCTACCTTCTCTTCCAATAATCTGCCCTTTGATATCATCAGATTCCAGATTAAATACCGAAACGGTATTTTCAATGGTATATTCGGCACACATTCTCTGGATGGTCTGGATAACAATTTTCTTGGCTTCTTTATTGGCATTGGTTTTTGCTTCTGCGATAGCTTCTTTTTCGATAGCCATGGCATCATTAGTCACTTTGGCTTTCACAGCCTCCAGCAGTTGCTCTTTTGCCTCTGCCTGAGTCATTTTGGAAATATTTTCAAGCTCCTTAATAAACTTTTCATTTGCAGAATCAAGTTCCTCCTTCTTTTTAGAAACGATTTTTAACTGGAGATCCAGATTTTCTCTGAGCGTATTCAGTTCAGTTTCCTTACTTTCTAGTTGTTCAGCTTCCGAAGCAATTGCATCCTGTCGCAGCTTCAATTCTTTCTCGAGGGCGACAACATTTAATTCCCTTTCTTTAACCTCTACTTTTTGTTCTGCTTTCCAGGTTTCGAATTCAGATTTTAATTTAGCAAAATTATCTCTAGCTTCCTGAATCTTTTTTTGCTTGATAGATTCATTGCTTTGTTCTGCACGTGAAATAATTTTTTCTGCATTGTTCTCTGCCTCATTGACTTTTCGGTGTGCGGTAAGTTCAGCTTCCTTGAGGGTAATATCTGCCTTGTCATTAGCTTCCTTTAATTTACCCTGATAAACAGTTTTGATAAGTAAAAAACTTGCGCCCCCACCTACCAAAACACCGATAATTAGACCAATTGTTATAGTCATGTTTGTTTGGTTTTTAGTGAAAAAATAATCCAATTGAACCCTCCTTTATACAAAGGCATTAAACCAACAAGCAGATCACGATTCCATAGCATCCAGGAGCGCATTTATCTCCAATAGCACAGAATCTGAATAGTGAGGCGCACTTATAGCAGTTGCAGGGTGATGTGCAGGTTGCTGAAATGCGCCATCAATGAGAGCCATGAGCACGCAATCCATTTTATCCCTGGTTTTGTATTGATCCTGAAATCCGGTAATTCTGCGGTTGATATCCTCCTCAATTACTGAAACCACTGAAGATTCCCTGGATGTAACCTTAAGGGGAAATGTCCTGCCCGCGACTGTAATTTGTACCGACTTCAGTTCACTTTCCTGCATATTATTTCGATTGTATTATATCAATACATTGATCTATTTCTGCAACAAATTCATCCAACTGCTTTTTTACGATTTCTTTATGTATGAAATTTTCATTGCGCTGTGATGATTTTTGCTGTGCGTCCTCAGACATCTGACCAGTTTTTTGATTTTCCAACTGATTTTTTAATTGTCCGAGTTCTTCTTCAAGAACTTTTACCCGCTGACGAAGTTGCTGATTGATATCTTTCAATTCTTCATGGCGTTTATAAACGCTTTTGAGCCTTTTTAATATATCTTCCAACTGCTCCTCCAACGAATTCATTTTCAAAGATAATATATATTTGTAATATGTAAAAATTTTATTTTCTAACCTTTGCCCCGGTTTTAACCTCCAATTCTACTTCGATTCGTTGCATAATAGCATCCACGTCCCTGTCCTGAAGTGTTTTTTCGACACTTTCAAAATAAAAGCTTACCGCATAGGATTTATTTTCAGCTCCCAACTGACTTTCATTTTCATAGACATCAAACAACTGAACGTCCTTTAAAATTTTCCTGTCTATTTGCATGGCTATCTGCTGCACTGACTGAAAGTTGACTGATTTGTTCATCAATAAGGCAAGATCACGACGAACAGAAGGAAACTTGCTTATTTCGGATACTTTTAGGCTATTTTTGGAAATAGCTTTCAAAACCGGGTTGAGATACATCTGCAAATAAAAAACCGGTTGTTTTATACCAGCTTTTTTCAAGACGGCCTTTGACACTGACCCGCAATGCATCATAGACTGATTGCCCCGCTGGTATGTAAGACCATATTGAATTCCTCCTGGCATATTGTCTTCTGCAATCTGCATTCCGCGTATATCCAGCCTTTTTGTTAATGCTGATGCAACTTCTTTTATATCAAAAAAATTGGATTCATCTCTATCCTTTGTTGACCATGTCTCCGGATTTCTTTTCCCTGTTCTGAAAACCGTTAAAATTTCTTCTTCCTGGAAACCATCACCTGCTCTGACATAGCTTTTCCCAAATTCATACAACTTAAGCTGATTTTGCTGTCTGTTCAGATTATAGGCTACTGATAGCAATCCGCTTAACATCATATCCGGTCTCATTATATCCAGATGGACATTTGATGTATTGTTGATATAAACGAAATTTTCAGGATTTATGCCCGGATATCCTTCATAATACCTGCTTTCCACCAAAGAAAGTCCCATCATTTCGCTGTATCCGTTTGATGTCAGAAATTCTGAGATCAATTCTTTTACTGCCTGTTTGTCCGGATGAGATGAATACATGAGATTACTTCTGATACTGGAAGACACAGGCACCTGATTTAATCCATAAATCCTGAGTATTTCTTCTATGACGTCGACCTCACGAAGCACATCATGTTTGCAGGTGCCGGGTAAAACCAGAATACTTTCCTGATCAAGGGGTTTTATTTCCATATCCAGGGCGTGCAAAATTTTATGGATTTGCTCTTTCGACATATCAACTCCAATCAGTTCGCGCACCTTGCGGTGTCTCAGCTTTATTTCAGGGCTATGCATTTCCTTCGGATACACATCAACTATATGATCACTAATTGTCCCTCCTGCAAGCTGCTGAATCAATAATGCAGCACGCTTGAGGGCAAACATAGTCATATTGGGATCCGAGCCTTTCTCAAATATTTTAGCGGCATCTGTTCGAAGCAGATGCCTGGTACTGGATCGTCGGATATATTTGGGATTAAAACAGGCAGATTCCAGAAAAATATACTTTGTGTCATGGCTAACTCCCGAATCGGCGCCTCCATAGATTCCGGCCATACACAATGGATTGCGGTCTGTATCGCAAATCATCAGGTCTTCTGGGAACAAATTTTTAACAGCCCCATCCAATGCCCTGAAAGGCGTATCCTTTGCCAGGGTATCGACTACTATTTTATGTCCGCCAATTTTATCTGCATCAAAAGCATGTAAAGGCTGGCCAAGGTCATGCAACACATAATTTGTGATGTCCACAATATTGTTAATAGGCTTGACACCAACAGATAGCAATGCATTTTTAAGCCAGGACGGAGATTCCTTCACCTCTGCATCTACTATGGTAATGCCTGAATACCTCTGGCATCCTGTTTGATCCAGCACTTCTGCATCAATATGAAAAGCAGTCTTCTGAGGATTGAACTGATGAACCGGTGGTAATTTTAATTCGCCGGAAAAACCCTTATTGACTTTTAGATACGCAAGTAAATCCCTTGCTACGCCATAGTGCGAAGTGGCATCTGACCTGTTGGGTGTCAGGCCAACCTCAAATATGGTACTTGTTTCGAGATGGAGATGTTTTGATGCAGGTGTGCCGGGAATGGCTTCTTCATTCAATACCATAATACCCGAATGATCACAACTGAGATTAAGTTCAGCCGCCGAGCAGATCATTCCAAAAGATTCCACCCCGCGTATTTTACCTTTTTTTATTCTAAATGGCTCTTCTTCACCCGGATAAATTGTCGTTCCGATAGTGGCTACCAGGACTTTTTGCCCTGCAGCGACATTTGGGGCACCGCAGACAATCTGAAGGGGTTGCTCCTCTCCGGTATCGACCATTGTTAACGATAACTTATCTGCATCAGGGTGTTTACTGCATTCGATAATATGACCAACAACTACTCCCTGCAATCCTCCTTTAACGGCTTCGGATTCTTCGACCCCTTCTACCTCAAGACCTATGGTTGTCAGCATTTCTGCTACCTCAACAGGGGTAAAAGCGATATCGAGATAATTTTTAAGCCACTTATACGACAATTTCATACTTGCTCCGCTTCAGATTTTCTGAAAAAATAAAATACAAGAAACAAAGATACGAAGAAATCGGCTTCATTTGTTCAGGCTTGGGAAAAACACAAAAAAAAATGGCAACCATTTGATTGCCATTTTTCATTTGCCCCTAACTCGCCGGAATTCTGTCAGGCCAGTATCTCACGCTGACCTTTTAATTATTTTACCAAAACTCAAAAAACTCACTTACATTTTATTCATCGGAAACGCGACCATACTTTATTTCCTTTGACATTACAAAGATGCAACTGAATTACTCGTTAAAAAAATACAATTTTATTGCATTATCATATATTTTTATTTATAATATAAACAATCTATTACTCTGGTAGGTTAGAACATATTAAAATAAATTTAAATTTATTACATTTGTGCCAATAACGGACAATACCTATGTCATCCGACAATCAAAGCAGCATAAATACGGGCAATGAATCTCATGAAGAGATTACATTAAACCACATGTATCGCGAGTATTTTCTCGATTATGCATCCTATGTCATTCTGGAGAGGGCAGTACCAAATTTGCATGACGGGCTCAAACCTGTACAGCGAAGGATACTTCATGCCATGAAAGAAATGGATGATGGAAGATACCATAAGGTTGCCAACATCATCGGACAGACGATGCAATATCACCCGCACGGAGATGCGGCCATTGGAGACGCTCTTGTCAATTTGGGCCAGAAGGATTTGCTGATAGACTGTCAGGGAAACTGGGGAGATGTCAGGACAGGCGACTCTGCTGCAGCTCCCAGATATATTGAAGCGAGGCTTACGAAGTTTGCCCTGGAGGTTTTATTCAATCCCCAGACTACTGAATGGCAGCTTTCCTATGATGGCAGAAAGAAAGAGCCCGTAGCATTGCCGGTCAAATTCCCCCTGGTCCTTTCACAGGGAGTTGAGGGAATTGCCGTAGGACTAAGTACCAAAATTTTGCCACATAATTTTATTGAGATTATAAAGGCTTCCATAAAGATACTGGAGGGTAAGAAAGCTAAAATCTATCCTGACTTCCTCACAGGAGGCATGATAGATGTGTCAGAATACCAGGATGGCAAAAGGGGTGGAAGAGTAAAGGTTCGTGCCAAAATAAAGCAAATAGACAAGTCTAATCTCGCTATTGTTGACCTCCCATTTGGAGTCACAACCAATGCCATGATTGAATCCATACTAAAGGCTAATGACAAAGGGCAGATTAAAATCAAAAAAGTTATTGACAATACGGCAAAGGATGTAGAAATTTTGCTGGAGCTAATTCCTGGTGTCTCTCCGGATATCACCATGGATGCACTGTATGCATTTACAGACTGTGAAGTATCCTACTCCCCGAATGCCTGTATTATAGTGGACAACAAGCCATTATTTCTGGATGTCATAGAAATCCTGGAACTATCTACATGGCAAACCAGGGACTTGCTTCGACAGGAACTGGAAATAAAAAAACATGAACTTCAGGAAAAATGGCATCTCGCCAGTCTGGAAAAGATTTTTATCGAAAACAGAATCTATCGCGACATTGAAGAATGCGAAACATGGGAAGACGTTTTAACGACCATTGATGCCGGTTTAAAAAAATATGTAGCTACACCTTCAGATCCTGCAAAGCAAGGAGATAACAGGCTTTCGCTGATGCGCGATGTTACCCAGGATGATATCCTCAAACTTACAGAAATCAAAATTAAGCGAATATCCAAGTTTAATTCTTTTAAGGCTGATGAAATAATGGCTGAGCTGCTAAAAGAACTGGAGCAGGTCAAATATCACCTCGAGCATCTCACAGAATACACAATTGCCTATTTTGAAAATTTACTTGAAAAATACGGTAAAGGTAGAGAGAGAAAAACTGAAATAACAAATTTTGAAAATATCGAAATAAAAGAGGTAGTAGCCAATAATGCCAAACTTTATGTAGACAGAAAGGAAGGCTTTATTGGAATGGGGATGAAAAAGGACGAATTTGTATGCGACTGCTCCGATATTGCAGATATTATAGCTTTTACAAGAGACGGCAAATTTAAGGTAGTTCGGATAGCTGACAAAGTTTTTGTAGGCAAGGATATATTGCACGTTGCTGTTTGGCTTAAATCTGACGAACGTACCACATATAATATGATTTATGTAGACGCAGCGTCAGGAAAAGTGCTTGCAAAGCGATTCAATGTAACGGCTATTACACGGGACAAAGAATATGACCTGACTATGGGCAGTAAAGGAAGTAAAGTACTTTATTTCGCTGTTCATCCCAATGGAGAATCGGAAATCGTTCAGGTTCAGTTATCGCCGGGCTGTACGGCAAAGAAAAAAATCTTTGATTTTGATTTTGCCGACCTGGCCATCAAGGGCAGGAGTTCTCAGGGAAATGTAGTAACAAAATATCCTGTAAAAAAAGTCACGCAATTATCCGTAGGAAAATCATCTCTCGGGGCAATGCAAATATGGCTGGATGAAATTACGGGAAGGCTAAATCAGGATGAACGAGGTAAATACCTTGGTGCTTTTGATACGGGTTCAAAAATAATTGCAGTTTATAAAGATGGCAGCTATGAAATCAGTGATCTGGATCTTACCAAAAAATTTGATGTTGCCAATCTGGTAGAAACAGGACAATTTACGAATGAAACCATAGTGAGTGCCGTCTATTTTGAAGCGGAAAAAAGCTGGACTATGGTAAAGCGATTCCGGATTGAAACGTCAACACAGGATCAGAAATTCAATTTTCTTCCGGAAAGTACGGGAACAAAATTATATACAGCAACACTTCAGAAAAACCCTACTATAAAATACAGCTATAAACAAGGCAATACGAAAGAAGATAAAAGTATTGATCTTGCAGGATTTATAGATGTCAAGGGATGGAAAGCACTCGGGAATAAATTATTTGATGGGAAATTATTGAAAGTTGAGGTGACATCAACCGAAACCGATATCATGGAAGAAGTATCTCAGTTAATTAGTATTGTCCAGGAAAATTCTGGAAATCTAAAATTACCATCCGAACAGCAAAGCACCAAGGAAATACCAAAATCGGACATTCAATTAAAACAGGGTAGTCTGTTTGATAGCTTCAGCGAAGAAAACACTAATCCAGATGATGAATCCTCAAATAGCGTTAAGCCTGGCGATACAATAGAATTTGATATTTGATTATTACCATGCAAGTCTGACAAAGTAAGGCTTATGGCCATGAAATAAATTCACAAAAATCTAAATTTATAATCATGTGACAACTTTGCGCCATTTATTCCAATATGAAGATAATCACACCATTAATATATTTATTTTAGTTTGTCACGCTCTGAGTGACTGTTTATCAATGCCATATGGAATTCGCTTGAAAAATAATCATGATGTTTTGTGTGATTGCCTCAAGCTCATTTCATAAGAAATCAGTCCTATTTATTTTTATATGGCATTTTTCTGCTGGCATTTCGCATAAGTCCGTCAACAAGATCTGCTGAACTACTTCCAATTCCCCCTGAAAATCTGTGTTCATAATTCCAGATATGCTTTCCTGCATTGCAATCCTGCATAGATAATGAAACCCGGGCTTAATTGGTAGGACCCCAGGCCCCAAATAAAATCCCCACAGCTATAGCTGCACCTTCCGACATTGGTTTTGACAAGGAAAAATCAGAAACAAGATAGGCATCTGCTCCGATTGCCCTGCAAAGTTCTTCGGAAGACAGATTTCTGTCAGGAAAACCTGCTTGTTGTAATCTGGCATTGACTGTTTCCACATCCATGACTTCAGGCTTGATTTTTCCCTGCATTTTCCTCCTCACAAGCCACATTGTCAAGTCTTTCTGAAATTGTTTCGACTCGGTTTTCCTTTGTAATTCCAATGCATCTGCACTGATATTTTTCTTTGCCGGTAGAGATACATTTGGTGGAAGCACTGCAATGGTCTTATGTTTAGTAGCCAATCTTTCGGCATCAGGACTTGTATAAATTCTCGCACATGAAGTTAAAAAAAATACAATCAATGCGGCTCCCAACCATTGAAATCTCATAATATTCCTATTTAATAAGTTAATAAAAAAGAATATACCTGTAAGCCGGATTCTGTCCCAAAAATGGTCCCTATCATTTATCTAAGCTGCCTACCCCTTCTGGTAGTACCGAAGTACCATATGCGAGCAACATACACCCCTTTCGAGGACCAGAATATACATGGCATTTCAACCCGCAAGGTTTATCCCATGACTTCATTGCTGAAACCATGCGTGAGCTCTTACCTCACATTTTCACCCTTACCTCTTGCAAGGCGGTAATTTTCTGTGACACTTTCTGTATCATACCTAAGTATGACCCCATTCGTTAAATGGTGCGGCGCTCTGCGTTGTCCGGACTTTCCTCACCTCTCCTTCGAGAAGCGCGATAGAGCGGTATATTCGAATCAAAGTTAGGTATTTATTATGTACAGGAACTTTTTTTAACATTACTTTATCAATTTCGACCGGCATAAAATCCTCTACCTACAGGGTAGATAAACGCAGAATCTTCATAATACCTGGAATTTTTATAAATATAGTCCAGCTGAGCTGTAGCATTAGCTGCAAACTCTGGTTCCTCATTCTTCTTTTGTAAAAACTTCTCTTTAAATTGGGGGTTACTTTCCAGAATCTCCCATGCCAAATCTTCAAAAACGTAAGCGGAGTAATGTTCCTTCTCCATCAATACACCGTCGAAAAAATTCCATGCAAAATAACTGTCTGGAGCCTGCGGTTCAAGGGTATTGACTATAAACTTTTTCTTAAACTGGGCTGCAGGGATGATAAAATCCCCTTTTCGGACAGCGACATCCCTGTTTACTTTCTCCACATCAACCTGGCTGTGGAGGTAATGACCTTCATAGGGTCTCTCACTGGTTTTATACTTTAATATTTTGTACATTTCAAGTTTTAAGATCGTATCCTTTTCAACTTTAGAAACTAAGACTCCATTCCATTTCAATCTATCGATTATTTCTTTATATCCCTGAGGGATAAAGTAAAAATCAGGTGACTTTACCCTTAAAATGTCCTTTAAATAATTGAAATAAGGTATTTTCTTTTCAAATGGCTTCGCTTGATCATAAAAAAGCCTATCCTGTCCGTGAATCATGCTTGGTTTGTATCCGGATTCATAACCTCTAAATAACAATGAATCAAATTTACTTTCATCTACAGCATACATCAAAGTGACGGAGTCAGCATTTAACTGGGCAGCAATATCTTCACTTCTGGCCTGCTTTATGGCTTTCTTATTTTCTGCAGCATGTTTTGCCATATTATGAATGAGAGCAAGCGTACTAAAAACCCTGTCTTTATAAGGTTTTAGCATATGAGTTTCGGGCATAAATGAAAAAGTGTGGTGCAAAGACGCATACCCGGATGAGTATCTGGGCAGATCAAGAAAGCCGTAAATTCCTTTATCAGGCACACCATAGCTATGCACATAAGGAATCATGTCCCAGCCGGAAGATTGCATTTTAGTGTAAACATCAGGAAGCAGACGCTTAGTCAGATAATTTCGCATGGCAGCACCCAATTTATCCCTGTGTGTGGCAATAAGGGTCATCGTATAGGAATAATCGGCTCCATTTGAGGTATGGGTATCGACAAGTATATCAGGATTCCATTTATTAAAAAGCCGGGTAAATGTCTTTGAATCTTCCGCATCACATTTTATAAAATCACGGTTTAAATCCAGATTCCTTGAATTTCCTCTGAATCCGTAAAGTTGAGGGCCATTTTGATTTGCCCTGCTAAAACTGCCGCGCTTCATCCCCCCCCCAATATTGTAAAAGGGAATGATGACTATAATTACATTTTTAAGAATCGCGGGTTCATTTATAATATCTCTGGCAAAAATCATGGAGGCATCTATACCACAAGGTTCACCGGGATGAATTCCATTATTAATCAAAAGTACAAGTTTGTCAGACTTTACTGCTGACTCAGGAGTAAAATCTCTATTTGAAGCAATGATTATTTCGTGTAATGGTATACCCGCATCAGTCATTCCTGTTGGCCTCATCTGAACCATGTCTGTTGCTTCATCAAGTTTTTGGTACCAGTCAATTGTTTCTTCGTATGAAGCGGAATAATTCTTATCTTTTTCAAAAGGTGTAATAAGATCATTTTTACTTTTCTGGGCATGTAACCCGCAGTTCAACAGGGTCAGTAATGCCAGTATTATGGTGCTCTTCATGATGATTATTATCATTTTAATTTTCAAATTCGGAATTCATCAGCCTGATGGTAAAAGTAGTCAGTTCATTTGGCCTTGATAATTTAACGTAGATTTTACCTGTATGGTAATCTTCAATAATACGCTTTGCAAGTGACAAACCTAACCCCCACCCTCTCTTTTTTGTAGAATACCCAGGTTTGAAAACTTCCTTAAATTTTTTTTGTGAAATTCCCGATCCGGTATCTGACAGATTTATATAAATATATTTACTATCAGTTTCAAAATCTACAACAATTTTTCCCTGTCCTGACATGGCATCAAGACTATTGCGCATTAGATTTTCGATAACCCAGTCAAAAAGATGCCTGTTAATCATTGCCGTGACGGGAAGCTGAGGGTCGACAATCTGAAAAACAACCTTACGGGATGAGCGGACCTGCATATACTCTTTCACCTCCAGTACCTCTTCATACAAGTTGGTTTGCTCCAGGACAGGGGTAGAACCAATTTTTGAAAATCTGTCTGCAATCAAAGCAAGCCTGTCCGCATCTTTAATAAGTTCTGAAACTATTTCGTCCTGTTCGCCATTGTTGTCGGATTTTTCCTTTAAAACTTCTATCCATCCCATGATCGCGCTAATGGGTGTACCAAGCTGGTGAGCAGTTTCCTTAGCCATCCCTGCCCACAATAAATTTTGTTCTGCCTGCCTGGAAGCATTTATCAGAAAATATCCCAATAGTATAAATATGGCGATAAGAATAAATTGAAAAGGAGGAAACAACTTGATATATGTGGTAAGTGGCGGATCAAAATAATATACCTTTGATGCATATCCATGCCCAATAATTGGTTCTTTACCCGAATTCAGAAAATCTTCTTTTTTCTTTTCCAGAAACATAGCATCTGATTCTTGCTCATCCTGATAATATGTACTGGATAAAAATCCACTTTCATCTTCCAGAATGACAGGCAAAGAGAGCGATTCTGCGACGGCAAGTTCCATATCCATACTGCAATCGGACAAATTATCCTTTGCCAGTTCATTTACTGCCTTTACGTACAGATTTATATTGACAGCCTGATTTTCTCTGAGGCTTTCAGTGAGATAATTGGCATAAAATACAGTGAATAACAGTGTAATACAGCCGACCAGCAGCAGTAAAAATTTTCCTGATTTATTGGTGGGGATGATTTTCATACCTAAAGCTGATGCCTGTAATAGCAATTCAGCCTACAAACCTAATGTTTTTAAGTTAAAAGTGATTTAGAATTTAGATCAACATTTTATTTACAACTACTGAATTGCATTCATGTTTTTATAATTTATCTGCTCCTTAACGCATTATAAACGGAAAAAAACAGGAAATAGCGGCCAGACATATTTAGTAAAACAATGCATACATATAAAAAGGGAACAATGTTTGCATGATAAAAGTGGATAAGTTTCTCATGACCAGATAAATACCTTTTGTATTGACTGGTTTATACCAGGGATAATAAAGAAAAAATAAACAGATGAAGGATATATTTGAATTAATGGGAAGAATATTTATTGCATTCCTGTTTATTTATGAAGCACTTGATGCTATGGTTTTTTATGATAAAACAAAAGCAACAATGACTGCTTACGGAATTACCTATTATCAGGATTTGATTCTAACTACTTTAATCATCATTTTGCTCGTTGGTGGGGTGCTGGTATTGATTGGTTATTACGCCAGCATAGGTGCCACACTATTACTGATGTACTGGCTTCCTTTTACCCTCATTGTGTATTCATTCTGGGACGATGCTCCAGAATATCAGCGTATTCATACGCTTTACTTTATGCGAAATCTGGCGCTTTGCGGCGGTTTAATGCAATTAATTGCCAATGGTGCAGGCAAGTACAGTGTAAGAAGGCTCATCTACGTCATGAGGCTCCCGGAATAATCCTAAAGATCAATTGCCCCTGATTTCAATAAGATTGGACATATTGATGGCACCAGCGCCCTGGTTTAAGATAGTCTGACCTGTTCCTGCATTCAGTGCCCTGTCAAGTAAGTCAATCCCATTTGCATTAAGTGTACCTGCATTTATGATACCCCTGGTCTGATTTGCCCCTGTTCCGCTAATTAATTTAACCTGGGTCAGGTTCAGCGTTTTACCTGCCTGAATATCCATAATCGCTCCGGTATTGTCTGCTTTTATATGTATATTTTTACCTGTAAGATTGATGGTCAGATTTTTATTAATAGAAAGTGGTGCACTGGTAAGATTGATAGTATCACCTTCCAGGGAAGCACCAAAATTAATAGTAGCACCATCTGTAGCGCAGGAAATTACGTGCCTCAATGATCCAAATCCAGAGTCCAGTGTGCTGGACACTTCATTTGTGCAATTTAAATCACAATCTACGTCAGCAAGCCAGCCAAGGAAAGTTTCAGCCTCATCAGATCTGAATTGTAAGGTAAGACACCCTGAACTATGGGTAGATACGAAAGGTCCGGGAAGGGTTGTGCCATAGTAACCCCCGGCAGGAAAACCCGCCATTGTAGCAGGGTTTCCACTTGAAAACATCGGGGAAGTTGTCGTATTTCCATTAAATACATACAAAGCGTCCCAGTCTGCTTCGACATGAAAACCTGTAAATGTAAGTCTGACGTGGTGATTGGCAATATTGGGACATATTATCCGAACGATATTTTCATTATTGCTGTAATTTGCACTCGGTCCTCCCGTATCAAAAGATTGATCCTCGCAGGTAGCCATGGTTCTGTGCGGACCAGTCGTTGTCCAGGCCGAAAAATTATTGCTGCCGCAGTTACTTCTCACATGAAAGTAATAATTTGTATTGCTTGTAAGTGAATTGAAGACTGCCGAAGTACTGGTTGTAGCTGTTCCGGATGCCGGTGGATTAGCGCCGGTAGTTACGTCATACTCATATCCTGATGAAGGAGCCGGTGTCGGCGCTGTCCATGAAATGGTGGCATTATTGATGCCAATTGTTTCCAGTATAAAGGAAAGCGGAGTAAGACATGCAGGATCTCCCGTATATAAATCCGATTTCCACAGACCACGACCATAGGTTGAGGCAATAAGTTCGGAAGTGTTGTATTTTATCTCAAGTTCGCTGATGACAACGTTTGGAATCCCAGTGTTAAACAACTGCCAGTTTGTTAGATCATTGTCTCTGTAATAAACACCAACATCCATTCCTACATATATACCGTCTGCAGATCCGTTTTCATAAACAATACAGTTAGCAGGCAGGTTGGGTAGATTCCCGCTTATATTGGTCCAGGAAGTTCCACCGTTGATTGATTTGAATACTTTACTCCCATTGGTGTATCCACCTCTTACAGCCCATAGTGTATTTGGATCAGTGGGATGAATAGCCAGCATCCTGATGGAGCCCGCGGGAAAGGTTAATGATTCCCAGTTTGTTCCTCCGTTGGTTGTTTTATAAAAAGTAGTACTTCCTGACCGTGCCGCATAAATTATATTTGAATTGGATGGCGCAACATTGAGCATATCAAACGGATCGGTACCAAGGCCAGTACCTATTGTTGTCCAATTGGTACCCTGATTGGTAGACTTATAAATATCACTGTACGCAGTATATATGGTTGAAGGTGTGTTTGGATCAATCTGAAATGGCGTCACCCAGGCTCCGGAAGGGTTCTGAGTTGGGGAGATTCCTGTCCAGTTACTTCCGCTGTTTGTCGATCTTTGAAATTCTCCGTAATACAAAGATCCATACATTGTAGATGGCGTACTTGGATGAATGGCACATTCCATGCCATCTCCGCCAATTTCGTCGACCCAGAGCCCGGTAGTTCCTCTTAGTTTTGTGCCATTATCCTGTAACCCGGTAATTACTTTTGCATCGGCCTGGGAAACCCCAAGTCTGTACATCTGAGATATTACCAGAGAATTGCTTTTATCTGTCCATGATGTTCCTCCGTTTGTTGTAACGTATATACCTCCATCATTTCCCTGCCACAATGTGGTGTTGTTTTGCCACTCCATGCAGTGTTTGTCCGCATGAACTGTGGCTATTCCGCCTCCAATATTGTACCACATGGTATTTAAAGTCCAGTTGGCGCCTCCATTGATACTTTTCCAGGTATTAACACCACCGGTATAGACTATTTCAGGATTTACAGGATCTGCTGCAATACAAAGGTCATACCAGCCCTGTCCTCCTGTATCATTACCAGTCTGAGACCATCCCAGCAAATTTGGCGAATTTGAAACCTCGATAAAGCTGGTACCGGCATTGGTAGACTTATGCAATCCTAAAAAGCCCGAATCGCTGCCCCTGGATACGAGTGCATACACGTAGTTTGCATTGGCCGGTGTCACTGCCAGGGCAATCCTGCCCGCACCGGTTATAGTGGCAACTGTAGTAAAATTTGCTCCATTGTCTGTCGATTTTCGTATTGTTGTGCTTGTAGCCGCATAGAAAGTATTGGATGCAGCATCAGGATTAGGCCTTACATCATAAAAATTGGCATTGGATATCTGAGTCCAGGTAGAACCGGCATTGGTAGTTCGGTATAATCCTGCATTACTCGCTATAAGCAGAGCATTTACATCATCCGGATCCATAACCATCCTTCTTATAACCCTTCCCTGATTTACAGTCCAGTTAAGGCCTGTAGTATTCCAGGTGACCCCTCCATCAGTTGATTTTAGCACGCCAATAGAATAAGTATCGGAAGCGTTACCATCGCCTGTGGCTATATACATGATATTTGGATCCGTTGGGTGTATAATAATGGATGAAATGCCCAGCACGCTGAGCTGGTCGGTATTTGTAGTCCAGCTGTTGCCGCCATTTGTTGATTTCCATAAGCCTCCGGAAGCAGCACCTACCCAAATGATGCTTGAATTTGAAGGGTGAAAAGCCACACAATTTATCCGGCCTAGTCCGGCATAACCCCCGGTAGTATTTGTAGGCCCCATGCTAGTCCAGTTGCCGGCAACAGAACGTGCATCTATCTTATTTGCCCTCAAATAAGCCTCAAAATTAGTTTTATTGATACCGGCCGGTGGAAAAGAGCCATCTTCATTAACCCTGGTCTCCCAGTACCACTCCCATCTCTTAAATGGCTTGAAACCTTTACCTTTACCGATGGGCTTCCCTTCAAAATAATTTTTAGCATTTTTTTGAATCAGGAAGAAATTCAGGTTACCCTTTTCATCTGTAGTATTTTCCATCCATGGTTGCCCTGCCAAATTGAATGACAAATAACAAAATGCAACAGAGACTAAGAATTTTATATTCATGATGTTTAAAGTATTCAAGTGCCTAAAAAATTAAAAAACCTTTATGGAACGATTATTTGGAAAGTCATTTAAAATTTGCGTATTACTATCAAATTATACAGATAAATAAGTCAGTTTAAACTGACAATAGACCGATGATATTTGATAAAAACCCATTATTCACATATTGGTTTCAAAAATAATATGATATATTTTACTATTAGCAAAGGTAATCAGAAAGATTATTCAAAAAATTAAGATAATCAATCAATTGATCCTCTTCAATAAATTCATCTGCACGATGCGCTTGCGCAATATCGCCCGGACCATAAATTACTGCCGAAAATCCCGCTTCGGCAAACTGGCCAGCCTCTGCAGCATATGACACCGTAGTCAGCTTGTTTTCACCAGTCAGAGCTTTCATAACAGTGACAACTTCTGCATGGTCAGGAGTATCCAGTGGTGGAACAGCGGGATGATCAACTCTGGTGGTTATTGATGCATCAGGAAATCTTAACCTTAATTCTTCCAGATAAGTCATGCAATAGGTCTCAAAATCACTGACGATATCATCAACTTTATCCCTGGGAATTGTTCTGACATCCCATTTAAAACTACAATGATCTGCAATAACATTTGGAGCAATTCCTCCACTAATTTGTCCAACGTGTATCGACGTATGAGGAGGGTGGAACCGATAGTCCGTATGCCCAGCATCGTAGAGATTGTTCATTTTTTGTTCAAGCCATTGTATTAGCCGGGAAGCAACGTGTATGGCACTGACTTCATCTCTGATTCTTGAGGAATGGCCAGCGGATCCTCTGACGGTTGTTTCCAGAACGCATATTCCTTTTTGACCAACGACGATCTCCATCCGGGTTGGTTCTCCAATAATAGCAAATGCCGGATTCTCTTTGTAATATTGTTTCATATGACCTGCAAGTTCAGGTGCAGCAAGGCATCCAATTTCCTCATCGTAAGAAAACGCGAGATAAACAGGTTTTTTTAATGCCATAGATTGAAAGTGCTCAACACATGTAAGGCAACATGCCAAAAAGCCCTTCATATCAGCACTTCCTCTCGCATAGTACTTTTGTTCTTTCTTGGTGAGCGTAAATGGAGGTGTAGACCAGTTCTGACCTGCCACAGGAACAACATCTGTGTGGCCTGACAAAATCACTCCTCCGTCAGTTGATGGTCCGATTCGCGCATGAATCGAATATTTTGACTTTTCATCATTATAGAGTCTGATTGTATCAATACCCCTGTCTTTTAAAAAGGAAGATATGTGATCAGCGATTGTCAGATTGCTCTGTCCTCCCAGTACATCAAAAGAAACAAGCTCTGCCAGGATATCCACGCAATGACTGAGATACTTATTGCCAAAGGAACTCATACTTCTTAATTATTTTAAAATGATAACGTCCAGAGATTTTTCTTTGATTTTAAGATTTAGTTCTTTCAAACCCTTTTCTTTTATTTCATTCCATCGTGCCAATTCTGCATCAATTTGGTTTATCAATTCGTCCCTGACCTCCACCATGGAAGCTGTAGGGGGAAAATCCTGCTGATCCATGCGTATCAAAGAATTTAAATGGGCCAGTTTATTGGTCAGCCTGATTGGAAAATTTAACGGATCCTGACCACTTCTGTTTTTCGTCTGATAAAGTGCCTGTTCTACAGATATCATTACAGAATCCAGTTTTTCAACAAAGGCGGTGATTTCCTTATCCGATACTTTCAAGGCATAAGCGCGGGCTTGTTGCCTGAGTGATCTGATATCAGTGATTGCGGTATGCGCCTCATCAATTTTTTTATTAATACTCCGGATAAACTCAAATTGCGCCTTAATATCTTCCGGTTTTCCTTCTGAGTCAGGTCTCTGCAAAATTCGGAATGTATTTTTATCAGCAGTGCTATTCCATTTTACGGTTACAGTATAATTTCCCGGAACAGCCATTGGCCCTTCCATCGAGGCCCACCATAATATCATCCCTTCAAAGCTTTTAGAGGGAGGATAGGTCATATCCCATACAAACTGATTCAACCCCTGCTTTGGACTTATTTTATTTCTTTTTTCCTTATGAAAGTTACTGTAAACCTGAATGGTATCACCCTTTTCGTCCTGAAAACATATAGACAGGGTGTCTTTCTTTTCATCGAACTGACCCAGAAAGTAATGTATTGTTGCCCCGCCGGGGTGATTTGTTCCTTCCGTAAGACTATTTTTTCTTTGCATTCCGCCCATTCTATATGCATCGGCGGGCTTAAACAAATTTAGATTCGTTGCTTCTAAACTTTCGAGTGACTGATGAATAAGATGGAGATCATCAAGAATCCATAAGCTTCTTCCTTGTGTAGCTGCAATTAAATTTTTTTGTTTTACCGCAAGGTCAGTAATAGGTACAATGGGTAAATTCATCTGCAGGGTTTTCCATGTTTTCCCATCGTCTGCCGAGAAATACATACCCGATTCAGTGCCTGCGTACAATAGTCCTTTTTTATCCGGGTCCTCCCGCAGAACTCTGGTAAAATGTTCAGATTTTATACCTGATGTGATCAATGTCCATGTTTTTCCAAAATCATTTGTTTTATATAAATAAGGCGTATAATCCCCTGACTTATAGCATGTTCCTGCAATATAGCAGGTTGCCTCATCATGCTGACTTGGCTCTACACTGTTTACCATTAGGTATTTTGGCATGGCAGGAGAAGTGACATCCTGCCAGTTAATTCCACCATCACGGGTCAGATGAATTTTTCCGTCGTCAGTCCCAGCCCATATAAGTCCCTCCTTTTTGGGCGATTCACTTACAGCAAATATAGTGGCATAATATTCTACGCTGGTATTGTCCTTTGTAATAGGGCCACCTGAAGGACCAAGCTTTTCACGTTCATTCCTTGTCAGATCAGGACTTATGGTCTTCCATGTCTGTCCTTCGTCTGTAGTTGTATGCAGATGATTTGAAGCCGCATAGAGCTTATTTTTATCATGTTTAGAAAAGAAAATGGGAAAATTCCACTGGAAGCGAAACTTCATATGCTCAGCACCATATCCCATGGGATTATCCGGCCATACGTTTATTCCTCTGACTGATTTGGTTTTGTGATTGACTCTTGTGAGGAAGCCATCATAACTTCCGCCATACACAATATCATTGTCCTCAGGATCAACAGCAATATGGGCAGATTCACCGCCTGCTGTTTCTTCCCAGTCTGACTCTGAGATAGTACTGCCTGTGGTTCGGTGTGCAATCCTGAGGGTAGAATTATCCTGCTGAGCCACATATATTCTGTAAGGAAATGCGTTATCTGTCGTTACCCTATAAAACTGTGCTGTAGGCTGGTTGTGGTAGGTACTCCAGGTTTCTCCTCCGTCGTAGGTCACCTGTGCTCCTCCGTCATCTCCGATAATCATGCGCTGCGGGTCTTCGGGAGCAACCCAAAGATCGTGATGGTCTCCATGGGGAGCCGAAGACGAAGAAAATGATTTTCCGCCGTTTGTACTTTTATGATAATTGACATTGAGCACATATACTGTTTCGTCGTCTCTGGTATCTGTATATATCCTGGTATAATACCAGGCCCGCTGTCTCAGCGATCTGTCATCATTGGTTTTTGTCCAGGTTTTGCCTCCGTCTTCTGATTTAAAGACCCCGCCATTTTCGTTTTCAATGATTGCATAGACAATTTCATTATTCTGATATCCTACTGCCACGCCTGAAATACCCCATACGCCTTTCGGCAATCCTTCAGCTGAAGAGAGGTTGGTCCAGGTCTCACCTCCGTCTGTACTTTTCCAAAGTGCAGAGCCATCTCCTCCACTCGATAAACTATAGGGAGTCCTTCGAACATTCCAGGTCGTTGCATATAAAATCCTGTGATTTACAGGGTCGATACATAAATCTACGGCACCGGCATCCGGATTAACAAATAAGACTTTTTTCCATGATTTGCCGCCATCCGAACTTTTATAGACACCCCTTTCCTCAGAAGGCTTGAATAAGTCTCCCAATACAGCTGCAAAAACAACATCAGGCTGATTTGGGTGTATCCGGATCCTGGCAATGTGACGGGATTTTTCTAGACCAATTGATTTCCATGATTTACCTGCATCATCGCTTTTCCAGGCACCAGAACCAAAAGACACATTTCCCCTGACTGTCTTTTCTCCTCCTCCAACATAGATAACATTGGGATCGGAAGGTGCTATGGCTATCGATCCGATGGACCCTCCAAAATATCCGTCAGAAATATTTTTCCAGTGGCGTCCACCGTCAGATGTTTTCCATACCCCTCCTCCCGTGGCGCCGAAATAATATAAATTGGGTTTTCCCGGAACCCCGGCTACTGCACAGGACCTCCCCCCTCTGAAGGGACCAATGTGGCGCCATTGTAACCCCCCAATATATTGGTCAGTATTTTCTGTGGCCTGTTTTTTCTGTGCATTAATGTCTGTAGAATAAAAAGAAACAGAAAAACATAGACCGATAATAAAGGAAAAATGTCTCATAAGATACTTTTTTTGAAGGTAAATCCCGGAAAAAATGATAACCATGGTCATATGGCATATGCATTAAAAATCATCCTCCTTTACGTTCCGATTCATGGTCAATCGTTTTTAAAGTGATGATTATTCTGGTAAAAATAATGATTGATTAAGATTTAAATGGTGTAAATTGTATACACTTTTAAATCTTTTATAAAATTTGAAATGTCAGATTATTTATTTTTAACAAACCTTACTCAATTTGATTAAAATTCAAGTCAAATTTTTAACTAAAATATTTGTTGATTTTTATCATATTAAAATTTAATTTAATATGTTTGTGGTTGCAAAACAGTAATATGAATTCAATAACAGAAACTACAAGTTTTAAAGTACTGATACCTTTATCTCTGGTAAGGGATTATGCAGTTGCTTTTTTGAACAAATCCGTTTATGGTAGTCATTTTGATGTTCTGGGATTCCATTTCCGGTTGATGAGTGACGATATAGATGTGCCTTCCGTAAATGTAAAGGAAACTGCTATAAAAGTGACCATGCCACTTCGGTTTAACTTTACAAAATCAGAAGGTTTATTTTCTGTTTCAGGCGGAGGAGCCTTACTTTTTCAATTATCACTTCAATTTAAATCTGAGCATGGAAATATAGTTGTAAACAGTCATTTGGACAACTATGAATGGACTGAAACACCAAACCTGCAAATGGGTGTTTTGACTCTACCTTTGGAATTTATAGCGAGCCAGGTAATTGATACTTTTAAAATAAAATACCTCAGAGAGTTTGATGATTATTTTAATCAGAAAAACCTGATTACTGAAACAGCCGGTAAGCTTCTGCACCAATATGGAAACCAGCTGAAAATTTCCAGTACACCCGAATTATATTTTCATACACAAGTTGAACAAATCACATTGGGCTCCTGCAGAGAGGAGAATGGTTACCTGAGCACCCCGCTTCAGATCACCTGCACCAATACCATCAGCGACAGGAAAGAATACTTTAATATTCCTGATGTTCCGGAATTTAGGATTCTGCACCATCCAACTGCCATATCCCCTTCTCCTTTTACCGTAGATCTGGAATGTAAATTTGCTACGCTGGCTAAATTCTTAAAACATACCCTTCAAAATCTATCCCTGGGAGGTAAAAATTTTGAGGTATCATCCATAAATATCCAATACCGCGAACAATTACTGATTGATATAAATCTTGCATCTCCTATTGCAGGGAAATGTAAATTCTATATTTCACCTGAATTTGATGTCAATGACGGGATGATTAAGATAAAGCATCTTCACATTGATATTCAGCCGGAAAGTTTTCTGTATAAACTAACAGCACCATTGCTGGAAAAATTTCTTGTTACCAAACTGAAAGAATACTTCCCTTTAGATATGTCAGGAAAAGTGCTGGAAATGATTCGTGAAGCAGCGGTAAAAAATAAAAATCAAAAACTAAAGTGGCAGGTTGGTAATGCAGATATACAACAGCTGTCATTCAACAGTAAAGGCATACAACTCTCCGTGTCGTGCCGGGAATGGTATTTTGAGGATCAGGAAAAGGGAATAACAGTCAGCAGTGCAATGGCCTGATGCGTAAATTGACTAAACAAATCAGTGAATTTTTTCCACTATTTTGTAAGTTGTATCCACATCACCCATGGTATAAAAGTGTAAACAGGGGACACCTGCTGCTTTTAGTTCTTTGCACTGGGCGATACACCATTCTATTCCAAGTTGCCTGATGTTTTCATTACTGGTTTTAACGGCCTCATCGACCAGATCCTGAGGAAAATCAACAAAAAACTTACGCGGGATTGAGCTGAGCTGTTCTCTCTTTGTAAAAGGTTTCAAACCCGGAATGATAGGTACGTTTATCCCTGCCTTTTCACATGCATCCTTAAACCGGAAAAAACGCTGATTGTCAAAAAATAGCTGCGTAACAATATAACTGGCGCCCGCTTCAATTTTCATTTTCAGATAGGCAATATCTTGCTCAAAGCTGGGCGATTCGAAATGTTTTTCCGGGTATCCGGCCACACCAATACAAAAATTTGTTTTGGCACCCTGCTCAATGCTTGAATCAAGGTAAATTCCGCTATTCATATGTTGTATCTGACTAACGAGGTCTACAGCATATTTGTGTCCATCCGTTTCCGGTACAAACCGGTCTTCAAATTTTCTGGCATCTCCCCGCAAAGCCAAAACGTTGTCAATACCTAAAAAATTGAGGTCAATCAATGCGTTTTCTGTTTCTTCCTTTGAAAACCCGCCACAGATTAAGTGCGGAATAGCATCAACGCCATACCTGTGCATGATGGAAGCACAGATACCCACCGTGCCTGGTCGTTTTCTGATGGCTGCCTTTTCGTAGTACCCGCTTGGCCTTTTATTATATACAAATTCTTCCCGGTGATAAGTTACATCTATAAATGGTGGCTTAAATTCCATCAAAGGGTCGAGCGTATTGAAAATATCTGACATGCTGCCCCCCTTCAAGGGTGGAAGCACTTCAAATGACACCAGCGTATTTCCTGCCGCTTTTTCGAAATATCGGGTAACATGCATTTTATTGATTCTCTTATTTTGACAAAGTTAAGTTGAATATATGATGCCAACGAACATTGGCATAGGACTTTAACGAGTTATTAAACATCAGAATCTAATCCGTACAACCTGATTTTCCAAGTTCAAAAAGGTATACTGCCCGACCAAGCTCACCTAAAAAAGGCATACCTGTCACGTCATACTCATAAATTCCGTCATTATAGATACCGTTGGCATTGGTGTGTATAACAGCTGACAGAAAAAACCGAATATTTTTTTCCTGATGTTCAAAGAAAGCACAATCAATAAGGTAACCATAGGCATTCCCCACCTTGTTGTATATCTTTAAACCCTCCGGCATTTGATGTTTATGATCACCCATCAATAAAAATTTTACATATCCATCATAAAGCGTTGTGTCTTTACGATAATATTCATCTTGATGAGGTAAAGTGCTCATTGCTTTTTTCAAAAATTCATAATCCTGCTGATGCAGATTAAAGCGCTGGTCTTTTTTAAAACGGTAAGGAAAAATGATCTTTTGCAATGTTTTTTCCAAATCGCGAAGACTGTAAAAGTTCTTTGTACTAAAATCAAAACTTTCAGAAATAAGTGTTCCGTTTCCATCTATAAAACCTTTTCCTTTTTTTGCATTTATTGCTTTGTGCTTCCAGATCGTTTCCGAAATCATTGCATCCTGTATGTAGATATCTTTCCCATTGCGCCTCAACACGATTGGATTGGTTATCCTGTTGGACTCAAAATCAAAACCGGGTGCTCCAACCCTGTGATTAATAACTGAAGTTGAAAAAGTGCCATTGCGTATCAAATCCCGGTTTATTTTATCGGGTGTTACAAATTCGTACAACCGGTTATAGGCATCATTATCACTTATCAGAAAAATTTTTTCAATATACCTTTTTATGGTAGGGACACTGTTGACGGAGGTGCTATCTCTGTATGTTTCCTGTTGAGGAGGCTGAGAAGCCAGTGTTATCATCTCATCTTCATCATCAACAGATATTCCCTGTTCCTTTAGTTCATTCAATTTTTGAAGGGCTAAGATAGCGACCGGTAATTTTACCGTACTGGCCGGATAAAAATATACGCTATCATTCACCTGAAATTCTTCGGTGGACCAGGTATTGTCCTTTGAGATAGTGGTGTAAATAATCTGAACTTCATAGTTTGGGTTGGTAGCAATGGTATTGAGCAATGGATTCTGACGAATGATATTTTCAAGACTATGCTGTCCGACTCCAATTCGCACAGCAAATACATTCAACATGCAGAAAAGCCAGATGTACAACTTCATATGTTTCTTTTTAAATCGTCACGCTCTGCGTGACTGGTTTTCTATGGTCGTATGGAATTCGCATGAGAAATAATCATCCTGTTTTGCGTGACCGCCTCATGCTCATTTCATATGTTTCTTTTTATTTAATCGCGCCCCGAGTGACTGATTATCAAGGCCATATGGAATCTTTGATGAGTAAAATAATCATCATATTTGTGTATAAATGCCATTTTACTCATGTAGATTTCATAGCAACTGATTGTCAGGCAAATATACATTATTAGAGTCGAGTATCACAAATTATCCTTTCATCCGCGGGAATATTTGCGGGTTTCAATAAACATTAACCAGAAAAAAACATTTAGGAAGCAAAAAATAAGAACCCATGTTTTTACCCTTCCGAAGGAGTATTATCGCAATTTTTATACTGGCTACTATTGGAAGCATTTATTTCACTACTCAACTGCGGTTTACTTTCTCCTTTGACCAGTTTTTTCCAAAGGGTGACAAGGATTACATTTTTTTTGAAAATTATAAAAACGAATTTGGCGCTGATGATAATTTTATGATTATTGCTGTTCCAAACAGTCCCGGCGTCTTTGACAGTAGCTTTTTGAATAAATTTCACCAAACTTCCCTTGAAGCAGCAAATCTTCCATATGTAATACAATCTCAGTCTCTGACGCAGTTATCCTTTCCGGTAAAAACACCTTTTGGTTTTTTTGCGGTTCCGGTCATCCATCTGGACGATGCGTCGCGCTGGGAGGAGGATAAAAGAAAAATTCTTGCTGACAGAAGATTTGTATACAATCTTATTGATGACAAGGCCACAGCACTTTGTATTGCCTTAAGGGTGAAAGATGATATCAATATCTCGGAATCAAATATACTAATGAGTGCCGTGGATTCACTTATGGCGGCGAATAAAATTTCCAAATTTCATTGTCTTGGACGGGCCAATTTTCAAAAATCGCTTGTAGAATTTCAAAAAAGTGAAATTCTCTTTGCTTTTGTAGCATCGATTATCCTGGTCACGATAGTGATGTTTTTGCTCTACCGGAAATGGATTGGGATTCTTATTGCACTGGGTTCGATTGCGCTTGGTCTCCTTTTATTTTTGGGTCTTCTGGGCGCCTGGGGCCGTGAAATGAACGCCCTTTCTGCTTTGTATCCCGTTTTAATGCTGATTGTTGGAAGTTCTGATGTAATACATATTTTCTCAAAATTTACAGATGAGTTAAAGTCGGGCAAAAATAGAAATGATGCTATGAATGTCACTTTAAAAGAGATAGGTGTAGCAACACTTCTCACATCCCTCACAACTGCCGTTGGATTTGCAACGCTAATGACTTCTGAACTTGAAACTATAAGAGAATTTGGCCTGAATGCTGCTATTGGAGTGATGGTAGCCTATGTAACGGTGTTACTTTTTACCACTTCCCTGTTATCGTACTTTAAAATCGAAGATATAATAGATACTACTGCAGGCAATAGAAAATGGGATGGGCTGTTGTCCAGGATAAGCCAAGTGTGCTTCCATTCAGGTAAGAAGATCCTGTTGATATTTACTGGTGCACTCGTTTTCTTTATCGCAGGGATGCTTTTGGTAAAGACCAATTACAGTATAGTCAACAACCTGCCTCGCGGGTACAGGGTAACGGAAGATTTTTTGTATTTCGAAAAAAACTTTGGTGGCTTCCGGCCTATGGAATATGCCATTTCGAGTAAATCACGACAATACAGGGCAGATGACTTTGAAATCCTCCAGGAAGCCAACAAACTTGAAGAATATCTTCACAGTACAGGAAATATAAAAACTTCTGTTTCCATGGCTATGGTTTACAAAAGTTTTAATCAAATGAACGGGGCTAACCAAAATGGTGCTTATATGTTTCCTACTGATAAGGAAACCTTTCAGCAGTACAGAAAGTATACCGAAATGATGAGTCAGGAGCAACAAAGTATTCTGGTATCGAAAGATGGCAAAAAAACCAGAATATCTGCCAGAATAACAGATCTTGGTGCTGACAGCATCAAACAATTTACAAAATTAACAGACGATTGGATAGCAAATAATCTGGATACCACACTGGTAGAAGTCAAACAGACCGGTACAGGACTGATACTGGACAAAAACAGTGAATACGTCAGGGACAATCTGTTGCAAGGACTTGGATTATCCATACTTATGATTTCTATTTTGATGGGTATACTATTCAGATCATTTAAGATGCTGGTAATTGCATTAATACCAAATTTGATTCCGTTGATTATGGCAGCAGGTGTCATGGGTTATCTGGGCATTGACATGGAGGCCGGAGTCTCCATCATTTTTACGGTGATCTTTGGTATAGCAGTTGACGATACCATACATTTTCTGACGAGATATAAATTGGCCCGCAGTGCAGGTATGCATAATGATGCGTCCATACAAGTGACTATCATGGAGAGTGGTAAGGCCATCATTATAACCAGTATAGTATTGTTTTTTGGATTTATGAATATGATTTTTTCTGTAAGTCCACCGACATTTAATATTGGAATCCTGATCTCCACCACCCTTGTCGGCGCTTTGCTTTGTGACATATTTCTGCTCCCGGTACTAATGCGATATACCTACAGAGATTAAACAAATTAAATTATTTTATAATTTGTATTACACTTATATACAATTATATACGCATATTGAATTTTTTACATTTTAAGATGTAATCTTTTTGTTTTTTAATACGGGAAGAGCGCATATCATAAAACCTGCTTATATTTGCAGAAGAATAAATCAGTTTGAATATGGGTAATGGCTTACTAGCAGGTAAAAAAGGAATTATTTTCGGAGCACTGGATGACAAATCTATCGCCTGGAAAGTTGCGGAAAGGTGCCACGAGGAAGGTGCTCAGATTGTGCTCACCAATGCACCCGTGGCATTGCGTTTCGGAGGAATATTTGATCTGGCAAAGCAATTAAATACCGAAGTAATACCAGCTGATGCCACCAATCTTGAAGACCTCAATAATCTTCTGACTAAATCGATGGAAATCTTTGGTGGTAAAATAGATTTTATACTTCATTCCATAGGTATGTCCGTCAATGTGCGCAAAAAAAAGGAATATACAGATCTTAATTACGAATGGATGCAAACCACTTTTGATGTATCCGCTATTTCGTTTCACAAGCTGATGCAAACGGCCATGAAACTTGATGCCATGAATCAGGGAGGCAGTATTGTAGCCTTAAGCTATATGGCTGCTCAAAGGACTTTTCCTGACTATAGCGAAATGGCAGAGGCTAAGGCATTGCTGGAAAGCTTTGGAAGGAGTTTTGGATATCACTGGGCTAAAAAAGCAAGGGTTCGCGTCAATACGGTATCACAATCTCCAACTATAACTACTGCAGGTTCCGGGGTGAAAGGTTTTTCTGATTTTTTTGATTATGCTGAAAAAATGTCACCACTCGGCAATGCTGACGCGCTTTCATGCGCAGACTATTGTATTACGTTGTTTTCAGATTTGACCCGGATGGTGACCATGCAAAATCTGTATCACGACGGAGGCTTTAGCAGTATGGGTATGGCTCCGGAATTATTGGAAGATTAAAATATCTTTATTATGCTTAATAAACTTTGCATCCTTTTATTTTCCATCAGCATATTACTTTTTTCATGTGAAAAAGAAGCTATGCCCGGTGATTGTCCGGAAGATATCATATGCACCGCTGTATTTGTAACAGTAACTATACCTGTAGATTGGGTTACCATGAGACCAGAAGGTATCAAACGCTCTGAAACGATTATTGCCGAAAGTGGGAAAATACTTGCTACATTTGAAGATTATCAAAACAATCCTGGAATTCCTTTTTATGGTATTCAGGTAGTAAATGATTTACATATACCTTCTCTTAAAACAGACGGGACAGATCTCATTGTAAGAGTATATGGTACCACTAATAATCTGCTAAAGGAATTTACCTGCACTGCAGGACACGATTGCTGTCATGTGGTAAAAATAAAAGGTCCTGATAAATTAGCATTATGACAATGTTGCGCATTGCACCAATACTGCTGATTCCAATCATCTTTTTGATATCCTGTGAAAAAGAAATCATTCAGGACCCATGCAATGATACTGTTATTCTCAGAGTCATACTTGAAGATTCCATACAAAACAGGTATCGGTTCACGTCAAGTGCTACTTTTCTTGAAAACGATACCATTCCAATCTTAAAATATACAGGCCTTGAAAATCCATCTGCTGCGGTAATCATTACCGACCGCGAGTTAAAGAAATTGCCAGGGACCTCTAATAATTTACTGCTCAAAATTTATAAAAACGACTCTCTGATTGTCACCCAGCCCTATGTGGTAGGAAAAGACAGTTGCCATGTCGCTCTCCTTGAGGGGCCTTCGAAAATCACTGTAAAGTGATATTTCTCATACCCACTGATGCACCTAATCATCACTCCTAAGGGCAATATCGTTGTATCCTTGTATTGCAATTCATTGATTTTTATGTAAAATATCACCGGGAATATTAGCGGGTGCTGCACAAGGACCAGTTTCCGACATATTCACTGCCGCTGATATCAGATAACAATGATGAATTTCGTTTGCGTAAGTATTGGATGAAGTATAATAAAATGTAAACAAATGAAATGAGCATGAGGCGATTATACAAAACAGGATGATTATTTCTCATGCGAATTCCATATGACCTTGATAATCAGTCACTCAGAGAGTGACAATATAAAAACAAACATATGAAATGAGCAT
>Ga0169931_10001490_pt1 | contig 38712 bp, 24 predicted proteins | sample Kivu_15m_20L_FD_129675 | JGI IMG/M metagenome (GOLD analysis project Ga0169931, IMG submission 129675) | Freshwater microbial communities from Lake Kivu, Western Province, Rwanda to study Microbial Dark Matter (Phase II) - Kivu_15m_20L... | ecosystem: Environmental > Aquatic > Freshwater > Lake... | reverse complement strand
GTTGAGGAAGTAGTCCTTGATCTGCTCGCCCTTGTAGCCCAGGCACAACACAAAACGCCGGTAGCCCCAGCGGTAGTAGATGCGCATCAGGTGCCACAGGATCGGCCGCCCGCCGACCTCGACCAGCGCCTTGGGCTTGAACTCGGTCTCCTCGCGCAGGCGCGTGCCTTCGCCGCCGCACAGGATCACGACTTGCTCCTTCTTCCACTTCATGCGGAGCGATGATGGCGCGCGGGAGCGGGGCGTTCCATGTTCGTGGACCGCCTTTGTCGGCGCGCCGGCCTCGAGCGCTCAAACGAGCGAACGCGGCGAGAGCGAAAATCCTGCGCGGCCGCGGCGCGTCTAGGGCACGAGCGTGAACTCCAGAGCGTTGGAGAGGTTGGTGGTCTTCACCGCCGGCGGATCGCGGTACCAAGCCTGCGCGTCGACGACCTGGCCGACGGAGTACGGAGCGCCGAGCGCGCCCGGGTTCGCGGCGACGAAGGCGAGCCAGTCCTGGCTGAGATTGCCGTCGCAGGCGCCCGTCGTGCCGCCGCTCAGCTGCGCTCCCATGCGTTGCGTCGGCGACTTCACGCAGAAGAAGCTCGTGCTGCCCGCCGCCCACGGCAGCGCGGTTGGACCGCTCAGGCCGTAGAAGATCAGCCCCTGCTTCTGGCCTTCGACGTTCGCGACGGCGATCACGAATCCGGAGCTTGCGGCGAGGCTCGGCGATCCGGTGGCGCCGATGGACGGGACGCAGCCGTTCGTCGAAGTTCCGGCGGTGCAGTAGATGACCGAGACAACCGGCACATCGTGCTGCAACGTCCAGTTGCGCGGCGCGTTGCTGCTGTTGCCGGTCGCGCTGAACGCCTTGCCGAGCGCGGCGACCCACTGCGCGGAGGAATTGCGGATGTTGGGGCTCGAGGGGTGCGACACGTCGGTCCAATCGACTCCGTCGAACTCCCAGGTCAGCTTGCTCGAGGTCGTGTTGGGGTGATTGCCCTGACCGCCGTGGATCACGACTTTGCGCGTGATCGGGTGGTAGTACGCACTCGGCGACATGAGCCCCGGCCCCGTCGCGCCCACGACGTCGCTCGTCGGCAGCGTCGCCGTGACGACCTGCGTCCACGTGTTCGCCGCGACGTCGTAGCGATAGGTCGTGGCGAGCGCCGGCCCCGAGGACGTCGACGTGCCGCCGAAGTAGACGAGGTCGTTCGTCGCCGAGCGGTAGACCAACGCGCCGTTCTGGATCGTCGGTCCAGCGTTCGTGAGCAGATTCCAGTTCGTGCCGTTCCAGGCCCAGGTTTCGTTCGAGATGTAGCTCGCGCCGCCGCTGGGCGTTGCCGCCCCGCCGTGGAACGCAACGCCGACGCCAGGAACGTACACACCGCCTCCAACGAGCCAGCGACCGTCGGGGCTCGTCGCGGGAAAGCGCTGCACCCAACCGCTCGACGCATCCCACTCCCAGGTCGTCGTGTCGAGAGTCCCCCACACGCCGCCGGCGCCTTGCCCGCTGAACACGACGAGCTTGTCGCGCGCGTCATCCCAGGCCATCACGGCGCTCGCGCGCGGCCCGCACGAAGCGCCCGTAGGTGTGAGCGTCGTCCAACTCACGCCGTCGAAGGCCATCAAGCTCGCGAAGGTCGACGTGGTGGTGTTGTTCTGCCCGCCGTACAGGTAGAGCACGTTCCCGTCCGTCGCCGTCGCGGGGCGCTCGCGCGTCGCGGGGTTGAGCGCGAGCGAGAGCTGGTTCCACGGCGCAACCTGCGCGGTCGCAGGTTGGAGCGAGAGCAGCGAAAAGGCGGCGAGAGCGAAGGTGTGGGTGCGCGTGAGCATGGTTGCGAACGTGGTGGAGTGGTTTCGGAAATCGGCGGGCCCTGGAACGCCGAGCCGCGACGAGAAAGCGTCGACGCGAGCCCGACGTTAGCGCGCTTGCGCGCTTCTTTTCGAGGATTGTCGCACGACGCGCGAACTCGCGACGACGTGGACCGGGTCGGAGAGAACAAGAACGGCCCGCCGCTCCAGAGCTACGGGCCGCCGGAAGGCGCCTGTGGAGAGGCTCGGCGCCTCGGGATTCATGGTTGAACGACGAACTCGAGCGCGTGCGAGAGGTTGGTCGCCTTCGAAGCCGGCGGGTCGCGGAACCAGCCCTGCGCACACACGCTCGTCGCGGCGGCGAAGGGCTAGCCGAGCGCGCTGGGGTTGGAGGCGAGCCAGGCGTTGAAGTCGAGCACGAAGGCGCCGTCGCAGGCGCCTTCGGTTCCGCCCGAAGAGAGCGGCGCGGTGCGCTGCGTGGGCGCCTTCACGCACAGGTAGCTCGAGCCGCCGCCCCACGGGGTCAGGCTCGCGCCGCTCACGCCGTAGAGCACCAGTCCCGAGCGCTGCCCTTCGAGGCCCGCGATCTCGATCTGGAAGCCGCTGGTTTCGCTCGCACACGCGTAGCCCCAGCCGCGCGCGGTGGGAACACAGCCGTTCGTGCTCGTGCCCGAAGTGCAGTAGCTCGACACCGACGTGAGCGCGGCCGTGACGACGTGCGTAGGACCGCCGGCTACGGCCACGTTGCCGCTGAGCGCGGCGGTCGCGGCGTTGAGCAGCGCGACATGATTCACGCTCGGGGTGGCGACGAGCACGCGCGCACCATCGGCGCTCACGGCGATGCCAGCGGGAGTACCGCCGACGAGTGTCCACGACGTGACCGCGAACGTCGCCGGGTCGAAGCTCGCGACGACCTTGATCGGCAAGAAGCCGGCGGCGTAGCCCGCGTTGGCCCAGGTCGCGGTCAACCCGACGAAACCGCGCGAGCCGTGAGGCGAGAGCGCGATCTGCGAGGGCTACGAGCCGACGCCGACGTAACCGACGATCGCGTCGGTGCTCGTGTCGAGCACCGCGACCGAGCCGCCCGCGCTGAACACGGGCGAAAAGTAGAAGGTGTAGAAGGTCGCGAAGGCGCGCGAGCCATCCGGCGAGATCGCGACGTCGAGCGGCGCGGTCCCGACGACCTGCGTCGAGAGCACAACGCCGCTCGCCGCGTCGAGCGCGGTGATGGCGCCGCCGGCGACGCACAGCCTCGATCCGTCGGGAGTGAGCGCGAGCCCGCCCGAGCCCGTGCCGCTGGCGAACGACTGGACTACGGCGCCGGCAGCAGTGTCGACGACGTCCACCACGCCGTTGGCGACCATGACGTAGACGCGCGCGCCGTCAGGGGACACCGCGAGCTCGCCCGGCGCATCGCCGACCGCGATCGAGGCCAACACCGCATGCGTCGCGGTGTCGACGACGCTCAGCGTGTCGGCGAGCGTGTTCGCGACGTACAGGCGCGCTCCGTCGCGCGAGAGCGCGGCGCGCGAGGGTCCGTCTCCGACCGCAATCGACGCGCTCGCCGCGCCGCTCGTGGCGTCGAGCACCGCGACGCGGTCGCCGGCGGAGGCGCAGACGTAGGCGAGGTTCGACTGGGCCGCGGCCACGGCGGGCGCGGCCAGGACAACGGCGAGGTGAGCGGCGCACAAGGCGCCGCGACGTGCGAACAGATTCATGTGGGATCTCCTGGTTCCTTCGGGGGGGACGGCACGCGTGAAGCGCGCGCTCCGCCGGACGTTCGCCGGGCCCCCTCGCGTGCGCTCGCGGCCAGCCGGCTTGCAGGCGCCGGTCACGACCGTGGAGGTCGCGGTCCGGTGCGAGCAACGGAGCTGAGCGCGTGAGCGCGCGGCGCAAGGGAGTTGGGGGGTGAGCGGTCCGCGCCGAGCGCGCGAGGGATTTCGCACGGCAAGTCGCGCTCCGCCCCCACCGCGGGCCGCTGAGCAGGGGCCGCGACGCGCGGGGTCCAGCTCCTGGACGACCGCGCTCGGTCAACGATCCGCGGGAGTCACGCCGGCGCCGCGGCGGTCGGGCGACGCCGGACGGCGCGGACGCTCGAAGGCGAAGCCCTCGAGCTCGCGCAGCAAGTGCTGCACGCCCGCGACGAGCTGCGGATCCTCGTCGTGCGCCATCAGCGACGGGTCGTCGAGCACCTCGAGGTCGGGCGCGACGCCGTAACCCTCGACGCCCCACGTGCCGTCCTTCTCGTAGAAGGCAAAGCGCGGCACGGTGATCGACGCGCCGTCGACGAAGGCCGGATTGCCGGCGATGCCGACCAGCCCGCCCCAGGTGCGCTGACCGATCAGTTTTCCCAGGCCAGCCTGGCGGAAGTAGTACGGGAACGCGTCGCCGCCGGAGCCCGACGAGCCGTTGATCAGCATGGCCTTGGGCCCGTGGTGCGCGCGCGGCGGCCAGATCCAGTCTTCCCCGTGCCGCACGGCCCAGAAGTTCGTGCGCGGGCGCTGCAGGCGCTCGATGAAACGCGTCGGGATCTGCCCGCCGCCGTTCCAACGTTCGTCGACGAGGAGCGCATCTTTGTCCCACTGCGATTCCAGCTGGCGCATGAGTTCGTTCTGCCCGCGCTGGCCCGTGTCCGGCACGTGCACGTAGCCCACGCGGCCCTGCGAGAGCTCCGCGACGAACGCGCGCCGCGTGGCGACCCAGTCGCGATAGCGCAGCTCCGCCTCGCTCTCGAGCGGCACGACGACGACGCGCCGCGCAGCAGAGTCGACGAGCGGCGACGCGTTGAGCGTCAACTCGGTCGGACGACCGACGCACCCGAGCAGGGCGGCGTGCACGTCCTTGCGCGCGTCGACCGCGCGCCCGTTGACCGCCAGCAGCCAATCTCCGGCGCGCGCGTCGATGCCCAGCGCCGCGAGCGGCGAACGAGCGTCGATTTCCGGCGAATTCAGGCCGAGGATGCGCGTGATGCGCCAGGCGCCTTGTTCGAGCGCGAAGTCGCAGCCGAGCAAGCCCGCGAGCGAAGTCTTGGGCGCTTCCTCGGCCGTCGGTCCGGCTTGGTTGTAGGCGTGGCCGACGTTGAGCTCGGCGATCATCTCGCCGAGCAGGTAGTGCAGGTCGCTGCGGTGCGTGGCGTCGGCGAGCGCGAGGCGGAAGCGTTCGTAGACCGCGCCGTTCCAATCGACGCCGTGCAAGGTCGGCTCGTAGAAGTAGTCGCGCATCAGGCGCCGCGCGTCGGCGAGGATCTGCGCCCACTCGCGGCGCGGATCGATGCGCGCTTCGAGCGCGCTGAAGTCGAGTTTGGACTCGGCCTTCTGTTCGGGCGCCGCATCCACGACGGCCCAGGCGTTCTCCAGGCGCACCAGCAGCTTCTCGCCGCCCGCCGCGAGCTGGAATCCACGCGCGCCGCTGAGCACGGTCTTCTCGACGCGCTCCTTCTTCTTCGCGCTGAGCGCGAACTGCTGCACGACGCTGTCGCCGCCCGTGCTGCCGACGCGCGGCCGCCGCAGGTAGAAGAGCTTGGATTTGCCGCCCTCGAGCGCGTCGAACACGCCCGCCTCGACCGGCAGCGCCACGCTGCGCGCTTCGAGGCCCTCGAACTCGATCTCGACGGGCTTGACCGGCTTCTGCTCGGATTTCGAAGCGTCCTTGCCAGCTTCGGCGCCGTCGCTCTTCGGCTCGTCTTTCGGCTTTTCCTTGTCTTCGCCCTTCGTTTGCGCGTTGGCGTCCTTGCCTTCGGCTTCGTCGCGCGGCGCGAACACGTTCTCGACGTCGCGCCGCAGCGCGAGCGCCATCAAGTTCGCGCCGTTGGCGTAGATCCAGGTCTCGTCGAGCCCTGAATAGCTCGGGCTGAACGTGCGGTTGGAGACGAAGTACAGCCACGCGCCGTCGCGGTCGAACACCGGCGAGCTGTCGTCGTACAGGCCGCTGGTCACCTCGCGCAAAGCGCGCTCGCGCGTGTCGTAGATCCACAGTGCGTCGAGCCGCGAGCGTGTGCTGCGCATCGAGAACGCGATCCAACGCGAGTCGGGCGACCAGTCGACGCCCAGGAGCTGCCCGTCGGGGTTGACCGCGATGCGCTCGAGTTCGCCGCTCTCGACCACGAGCTTCCACAGCTCGCCAGCGTTGTTCGCGAACACGACGCTGCGCGAATCCGGCGCCCACTGCGCGCGCTGCTTCCAGCCCGCGCCGATCTGCGTCAAGGTGCGCGTGCGCGCCTCGCCCGTCGCGCCCGGCCAGACGAAGGGCCGTCCGTCCGCGGCCGCGAGCACCAGTTCGTACTCGCCGCTCGCGTCGCTCCAGTACGCGATCCAGCGGCCGTCGGGGCTCCAACTCGGCGAGCGCTCCGCGACACCGTCGCTCGCAGTCAGGTTGCGCGTGACGCCGTCCTCCACGCCCGCGCTGAAGATCTCGCCGCGCGCTTCGACGGCGACACGCACTCCGCTGGGGCCGAGCACGACGCTTTCGATCGACTTGGCGAGCGAATGCGTGCGCGGCCGCAACTGCGGCCGCTCACCGGGAATGGCGACGTTCACCTCGTGCGTCACGCGCGTCGCGAACTCGTAGCGCAGCAACTTGCCGCCGTTCTCGAACACGATGTCCTCGGGGCCCACCGACGGAAAACGCACGTCGGCGCCGACGAAATCCGTCACCTGCTGCGTCGTCTTGCGCTGCGTGTCGTAGGCCCACAGGTTCAGGCGCGCGTTGGCGTCGCGGTCCGAGAGGAAGAACAAGTCGTGGCCGCGCCACAGCGGCAACGCGTCCGTGCCCGGGTGCTCGGTGACGCGGCGCGACTCGAGCGTGACGAGGTTGAACAGCCACACATCCTGCGCGAGGCCGCCCTGGTAACGCTTCCAGGTGCGGAACTCGCTCGCCGCGGTCGGCGTGTACGCCAGCCACGAGCCCGTGTCGTCGATCGCGCCGAACACGCCGTACGGCACGGGCAACGCTTCGCTCGCGCCGCCCGCGGCGCTCACGCGGAACAGGCGCGGCGCGCGCTGCTGCCCCGAGAGTTGCGTGGAGAAGTAGATCAGCGACTTGCCGTCGGGATGCCAGTCGCACAACGTCTCGTTCGCGGGGTGGTACGTGACGCGTTGCGGCACGCCGCCGTCGACGTCGAGCACGTACAGGTCCGCGCCGCCGTCGTAGCCCGCGACAAACGCGATGCGCTTGCCGTCCGGGCTGAACTTGGGGAACGACTCTTCGCCCTCGGGCGAGGCGAGCGCGCGCGCCACGCCGCCGGTCTTCGGCGCGAGCCACAGGTCGTTCGCGTAGCGGAACACCACCTCGCTCGCGCTGACGTCCGGCATGCGCAGGAGCACGGCGTCGGGACGAACCGCTGCGGGCGCTTCCTGTTGGGCGCGCGCGGCGGCGGCGAGGCAGGAGCAGGCGATCAATGCGGCGTGGATCGAAGTCAAGTTCATGCGCTGGGCTCGAAGCAACGCGGATAGCGCGTGCAGGGGCGCGGATTGTGGCCCTGGGGAGCGGCGCAGAGAAGCGACGCGCGAGTAAGGCCTTTCGCGACGCCTCGGGCCCGCGCCTTCAGAGGATGCGAGGCCGCGGCAGAGGCAGGATGAAACGGCCGCCGCGCCGCTCGTACTCGGCTTGCTGGCGGCGGATCTCCTCCGCGAAGTTCCAGGCCAGGATCAAGCAGTAGTCCGGTTGGCGCGCGAGCAACTCTTTGGCCGGCAGCACCGGAATGTGTGTTCCGGGCGTGAACAATCCGACCTTGAGCGGGCTCTTGTCGACAGTCCAGGGCAGCAGGTCGGTCGTGATGCCGCAGTAGTTGAGCAACGTGTTGCCCTTCGCCGGCGCGCCGTAGCCGCCGATGCTCTTGCCGCGCGCGCGCAGGTCACCGAGCAACGCCAGTAGCTCCGCGCGCTGCGTCTGCACGTCGCGCGCAAACTGACGCAAGCGTTCCGGCCGCGCGATTCCGCTGTGCTGCTCGGCGTGTGCGAGCGCCTTCACGTCGTCCGCGTGGTCGCGCACCCGTTCGACGGGCGCGGAGTAGACGCGCACCGACCCGCCGTGCACGGGCACGCGCTCGACGCGCACCACGCGCAAGCCGGCTTCTTCGCACACGCGCATCAAGCTCGTCACGGAGAAGTACGCGAGGTGCTCGTGGTAGACGGTGTCGTACTCGAGGCGCTCGACGAACTCGGCGAGTTCGGGGACCTCGACGATCGCCAGACCACGCTCGTCCAGCAGCGTCTTGAAGCCGCGCAGCAGGTCCACCGGCTCGTCGACGTGTGCGAGCACGTTGTTGCCGATCACGGCGCGCGCCGGGCCGTGCTCGGCGCGCAACTCGGCCGCGCAACGCGAATCGAAGAAGCGGTTGACGGTCGGCACGCCGGCCGCCGTGGCCTTGGCGGCGATGTTCGTCGCAGGCTCGACGCCCAGCGTGCGCACGCTGTGCGACTGAAAACAGCGCAGCAGCGAACCGTCGTTGGAGGCGACCTCGACCACCAGTTCACGCGAACTCGCGCCGGTCAGCTCGACCACTGCCTTGGCGTAGCCGCGGTTGTGCGCGGCGATCGTGTCGGACGTGCCGGTGACGTACAGATAGTTGCGGAACAGCGCCTCGGGGTCGATGACGTCGAGCAGCTGCACCATCGAACAGGTGCGGCAGACGTACACGTCCAGCGGAAAACGGCGCTCGGCGGCGAAATCGTCCGGCGAGCGCAGGAACGAGTTGGCGAGCGCGACGTCGCCCAGGGGCAGGAACAACTCTAGGTCGCGGCCGCCGCACGCGCGGCAGGTGGTGCGCTTGTGGTGCATCCGTTGGTCTGAAAGGGGGGGTGCGAGGATACGCGACGGCTCAGCGAACGGAACGCTGTTCGAAGACCAGAGTGCGGCGCACGCCGTCCGCGATCGAGAGCTGCGGCGCCCAGCCGCACAGCGCGCGCAGTTGCGTGATCGAAACGGCGCCGTGCGCCATCTCCTCGGGCCGCGTCGGCAGTGCGCCGAACTGCAAGCGCGGCCGCGCCACGCCGACCAGGTGCGAAGCGATCTCGACGAACTCGCGCACGCTCGCCAGGCGCCCGGTCGCCAGGTTGAGCGCGCGCTCCTGGAGCGGATCGCCGACAGCGCCCAGCCGCAACAGTCCTTCCGCAGCCTCTTCGACGTAGGTGAAATCGCGCTGCTGGAGGCCCGCGGTCAACGGCACGGGCGCGGGGTGCTGAGCGGCTTCGAGCAAGCTCGGAAGCAGTCGACCGGCGTGCTCGCCCGGACCGTAGACCGTGAAGAGCCGCGCCGTGAGCGCGCGCACCCCGCGGTGGATCGAGATGCGCGCGAGGGCGCGCGCGCCTTCGAGCTTGGTGAAGCCGTAACTCGTCGTCGGCCCGCAGCGCCAGGCGTCGGCGAGGTCGCCGCCGCTCGTGCCGAACTCAAGCGCACTGCCGGCGTGCACGAGCGCCTGGCCGCTCCAGTGCGCATCGCACTCGACGGCCTGCGCCAGCTCGGCGACGAGATCGCAGTTGAGGCGCTGCATGAGCAGTTCGTCGCGCTCGCCGCGGTCGACTCCGTAGCCCGCGAGGTTGAACACCACGTGCGGGCGGAACACGCGCACGAGCCTCGTCGCCTCGCCGGAGCGCGCGAGGTCCGCGGCGCGCACGTCGCAAGCCACGCCGTGCCGGCGCAGCACCTTCGTCGCGGCGAGTGCGTCGCGCGCCACGACCGCCACATCCGCGCCGCGCGCGTGCAGCTTGGCCGCCACCCACTGGCCGATGAATCCCCCGCCGCCGAGGACGAGCGCGCGCTTGTCGCGGTAAGTGTCAAGTGCGGTCATCGAGAGGTAGAGGATCGCACGAACGCGCCGAGGATGTCGAACTCCGGCGCCGCCGAACTCCACGAAGCGTCGTCGCGCGTGAGTCGCCCCCACGCGTCGCGCGCCGACACGATGGGGCTCAATTCAATCGGCGCGCCAGGCGAGGCCCGCTGCGCCACGCGCAGCGGCCGATCGGCGAACGCCGCGAACAACTCGAGCGTGGTCTGCGCGTCGCGCGCCCAGGCGAACACGGGCTCGTCCGCATCCCAACGTGTCGGGTTGAGCCAGGCGAACTCGGCGTAGTCGGGATGGCGCGGCCCGGCGACGAGCACGAGTTCGCGGCCCAGCCCAGCGTCCGCGAGCACCTCGTGCCCAGCGCTCTGCATGCCGCGGTAGCCGCGGTACTTGTCGAGGGCTCGCCACGGAATCCAGGCGAACAACGTGAGCGCGACGAGCACCACCACGCCAGCGCGCACGCGCGCGGGCGCCGCAGCGCGCCGCTCGAGCTCGCGCAGGCCGCGCACGCTCGCCCACACCAGCGGCAGGATCGTCAGGTGCCAGTAGCGCGCGCCGAAGTCAGGGCCGCCGTTGAACCAGTACAGCAAGCTCGAACCGGTCACAACGGCGATCGCGCAGGCCATGGCGCGATCGGTCGCGCTCCAGCGCGCGCACACGAGCCAGATCCACACCAGCACGAGCGAGCCGCAGATCCAGCCGAACAACTCGGCGTTCACGCTGAACAGGTTGAACTGCGCGGTGACGATCCCTTCGCCCAGCGAGTGGCCAGGCCACGGATCGAGCCCGCCCCAACCCAAGCCCTTCTCCGGGCCGAACCCCATGTCGTTCTTTCCCGGGCCGTAAACGACATCGACGTAGCGTTGGATCGGAAAGCGCAGCAGTTCGCCGGTGAGCGCGCGGTTGTAGGGCAATGCAGCGAGGCCGCTCACGGCCGTGCTCACGACGAGCGTGGCGATCGCCGGCCAGCGCAAGCGCGCGCCGCCAAGTCCGATCGACCACAGCCCGAGCAACATGGCGAGCAGCAGTCCGTCGAACGGCCGCACGAGCGCGGCGACGCCGATCGCGAGGCCAACGAGCGCGCACGAGCCGATGCTTCCCGTACGACGCGAACGAGCGACGCCGAGCGCCGCGCACGTCGCGGCGAGCAACGTGAGCGGGTGCGTCATGAAGCTCATGTTGAGGAACACGAACCAGGGCGACACCGCGAGCAGCAGGAGCGCGATGCGTGCGACGCGCTGCGAAGTGAGTTCGCGCAGCAGCACGTAGGCGGCGAGCAGCGCCGCCCCGCCGAGCAGCGGGTTGACGAGCCAGGGCGCGCCGAGCCACGCGCCGAGCGCGAGCACGAGCGGCCAACCGGGCGGCACCGGGCTGTACCAGCGCCCCTGGTCGAGCAGCATCAAATCGACGTCGAAACCCGCTGGAACCTGCGGCGGCGTGAGGAACAGCTCCCCCGCCGCGAGGTAGCGCGCGTGGAACAGGTAGACGACCTCGTCGGGGACGTGCGGCGAGCGTTCGTACACCAGCACGTTGAGCAGCGCGGCGATGAGCACGCTCGCCAGCGCAAGCAGCCACGCGAAACGATCGAGTCCGCCCGGTTCGGGTGCGTCGCCGCGGTCCGGGCCGAAGAGGCGCTCGAAGCGCTGTTCGAGCCAAGCCAGCGTGGCGGACGAGGTCGTGCTCGCGCACAGCCACAAGTTGCCGAGAGCGACGAGTTGAAGCGCGAACGCGACGGCGAACTCGGCCACGCTACGTTCGATGGGGCGCGAGAGCTTGGCCGCCGCGAGCAAGGCCAACAACGCGAGCATCGTCAACCCACGGCTCGCCGCGACACGCTGCGCGCTCGCTAGCAGAAGCTCGCGCCGACGGTGGAGCCCGTACGCGACGAGCGCCGACCAGAGCACAACCACGCCCCAGGCGATCAGCGCATTCGGTCCGCCGACGAGCCTCAGGTGGTGGTAGCCAACGCGCGGCCCAGCCTCCCACAGAGCGAGGATCGCCGCCTGCGCGACGAGCAGCACGACGAGCCACACGGGACCGAAGCTGATCCCACGCCGGTCTCTGGTGACCTCAAGCTGGAACGCTCGCAGCAAGAGCAACGCCGCCGCCGCGCCCAGCGCTGTCGGCCACAGTTCGATCCACGAGTCACCCACTCGGCGCGAGTCTAGTCGAGCGCGCGGGCCGAGCTAGTCCGACCTGAGCATGGACTCGCGGCGACAAGCGCAAGTCCGTCCATCCTTGGGGCGTGTTCGACGACACGAGACACCGCCAGAGACTGCGCGAGCTGATCCGATGCGCTCTCGCCCAGAAACCGTGCGGGAGCGACTTGAGTCGTTGCTGTCGCTCGGTTCGGGAGAGGGTCGGACTAGAAGGACGCGAGCGCCTGCAAGGCTGTATTCAACCAGCTGCCGGCAGGAGTAGCGGTCGCCGCGTACGCGAGCAGCGGATAGACCGCCGAGGTAACCAGCGGATGGCGAACGAACGGTGCGAAAGCCCCTGTCTTCAGCTCTTCGACTTGCTTCGAGAGCACTGCGATGCGCTCGGTTTCCGCGGCGTGCTTGTGATGCCGGCGCTTGGAGACCTCGAGCGAGGTGAGCACCGTTTGACGCAGTTCCCGAGCGGCGTTGCGGTTGCGCCACGTGGCAAGCAAAGTCAGCGCGTACAGATAGGCCAGTCCCATCAGGATCGCGGGTGACCAGCCCCACGCGTCGACGATCGGCGCGCGCAGCAGCACGAACAGGACCACGGCCACGGCCGGCATCCAAGTGAAGCGATCGATCGCTTCGAGGACTTCGCCAACGATGAGCACCGGGACGCGCAACCGGTTGGCGTGCGGCGATCCGCCGGAGGCGCTGGCGCGGGAGGTGGCGTTCGAGATCTCGATGAGCCGCGGCGGAGAGATCAGCGCCACAAGTTTGCGTGCGAAGCTGGCCGCGTACACCAGTGCGAAGACCAGCGCCGCGAAGCTCCAGGTGGACACCAGCCACGAGCCTCGTTCGAGCACGTAGGTGAACCAACCGCGCACGGGCGGAATCGCACCGCCGAACGCATCGAGGCTCCAGAACGCAGCGGCGATCAGCAATCCGTTCCCGCCGACGCGCAAGAGAAACCTCGGCCAACTGTGCAGCCACTGCCCGCAGCTGTCCCACAACACATCCAACGCAACGCTGCGCTCCCCGAGCAAGAGTTCGCTCAGCGGACGCACACCGTCGGCCCGTTGCTTCGGGGAGCCGAACAACAGGTGTCGCATCTGCACGTCCTCGTGCACGCGCAGAAGCCGGCGGCGGATTTCGAAACAGCCCCAGGTGCAGTAGGCCGCCGCGAGCATGCGCAGTGCGATCGACGGCCAGGCGCTGACTCCGTCGAACCAGCCGATCGGCTCGAGCGGGACGAAGCTGGCTGCATCTTCGATCCACGCGAGCACGATGACGGCGATCAACACTGCGGCCGGCGGCCCGACGAGCGAAGCGAGGAAACGCAGCTTGGCGGCCCGGCTTGCGACCTTCCACCGCACGGCGGGTCGGAAGGCCGTGGAGATCAGTGCGATCCAGAGCACCGACGCGGCGAGCGGATGGACGAGAGAACGCCACGACCACTTGCTCCGCGGCGATCCAGCTGGCTCGCCCCCTTGAGCTCCGCCGGCGTCCGCCCCGCCGCGCTCTCCCGCGAAGACACCGGCAACCGCCGGCAGCGTGCGTGCCACCTGCTGCAGCGCACGAATCGGCGCAAGGATCCAGAGTGGCGTTGTATCCGAAAGGACGTGCGGCGCTTCGGCGCCGCCGCCCAGCGCGACGGGTCCCGTCGACGCGATCTCGAACAGCTTCGGCGCCAGAGCCTGGGGCGCCTTGCCGGCGAGCGCTCCCTTCACAGCTCGGTACAGCGAATGCTCGTACAGGTCGCGAAAACTCGGCTGGAGACCGGCATCTTCATCCGACGCGCCAGCGCGCTCTTCGACCAGACCAAAGTGGGACGCTACGACCAGATTCCGCGCGTAGGGAAGGTGCGCGGGGTGAAAGAAGCGCGCGTCGAGATCGATCGTGAAGAAGTGGACGTTCGGGAAGCGCGGCCGCAGCACCTGCAGAACGAGCATCGTGTCGTAGAAGTCGCTGCCGAAGATCCCCACGGCATCGAAGCGCTTTCGCGCCAACTGCTCCTCGATACGGTGGAGATAGTCGATCTGGGTTGCGCCCTGTGGATAGCGCTCGTCGATCGACGGCGTTGCCGACTTCCCGCGTTCGTCGCGCCCGGCGAAGCGCGCCGGACCCCCGTCGATCACACCGATGTAGCTGATGGGCTCGAACTCGATCGCGTCCGAACAGATGCCAGGGGGACGCTTTGCTTCACGCAAGAGCTTCAGCCACTGGCGTCCGTAAGCACTGTCCTGCTCCGCGACGACGGCAACTCGCACAGGCGGGGCCCCCGCGCCCGCGTTCGCGAGCACCCGCTGCGTCCACGCGCGGCTGGTTTGCACGCAAGCCGCGGCTCGCAGCAGCGGATTCGAGAGCCAGGTCGCGCCGGACGCAGCCCCCGTACCGAGGCCCTGCGACAGCGCCGGGATCCGCTCGCAAAGTTCCCGGACCAACAACTGCGCGATGCCGTCATCGGCGCCGATCGTCCGTTCGAGCTGGAGACGCGCTTGCATGTCCGCGGCCTGCTTGTCGGACAGCCGCTTGGTCGCATAGGGAGACCAGATCTTTGGCTTGTGAGCAGAAGGCACGCACGACGCAAGGGTTTCGAGCATGCCGGAGGAGCTCGGCCCCAAGTGCAGCACGTCGATCGCAGCGTCTGCCGTGGCGGGTTCGGGAAGGAGCGCGCGCAGCAGGTCGTCGACGCGCCCGAGCGGCTGTTCTCCGAGCCGCGACTCATCGAGCCACAGCACGACAACTGTCTGGGATTGGGCAGCGCCGGCAGACTCGGACTGTTCGTCGGGTTGGCGGGAGAAGCGGTCGTAGCCGAGCAACCAGGGAGTCTCACCCGGAGCGGCGCAGCCTCGCGCCTCCACGACGGCGAGCTTGCGACAGAAGTCAACCTCGAAGCGCAGCCCGGTCAATGCCTGCGCCACGGCGTGGCGCGCCCGCACACGGCGCTCGCTGTCTTCGGACCACTGCCCGCCCGGCGTCCAGAGGACGATCAGCCGCGATTCGGGACGACCTACGGCGGCCTGAAACGCGGCGAGCTCGGCTACGTGGCGCCGTTGGGCCTCGTGCGGCGGGTCCGCGCGTCGCGCTCGAGCGGCGCGCTCGACGAGCACGAGCGGGTCTTCGGTGAGCAGACCCTCACCGGCCGAGGCATGGTCGAGGCGCGCTTCGACCTGTGCGTCGTGCGGACGAAACGAGTTGTAGTTGGGGGCGATGAACCAGGCGGCAAATCCGCACAGCACGAGCCCTGCAGCGACAGGTTTGGCGTACTCACGAAGTTTGCCGGCGTCCGAGAACATGGGAGATCTGCTTGTGGGAGCACGAAGTCCGCAGCGCCACGGGCCCGATCGACGTCGGGTGTGCGCCGCTGCTGGAGCGAGGAGTGATGCGACGGAAGAGAGAACGTTCGTTACCGTCGAGTCCGCCAACTTTCCCAGCTATGCGACTCCTCGCTTCGATCCCCCTGCGGCTGCTGCTGGTCTGCTGGATCGCCTACAGCGCGTTCTTCGCGACCAACGTCGTGCGCGAGCACTACCCCGCATTCGCGCTCATCGAGCGCGGCGACTGGGTGTGTGATCGTTACTACGGCATGCACGCCGACCTGTTCCGGCACACGGACGGTCACGTGTACACGGGCAACAACTTGATGGGCTCGCTCATCGCCGTGCCGCCGCTGCTCGTGTTGGATCCGGCGCTGGACGCGCTCGAAGAGCGCTCGCTGCGCAAGCTCGCCGAACAGCCCGAGGTCGACGCCACGTACGACACCAAATACCCGCTGCGGCGCGAGATGTTCCGCAAGGTCAAGCAAGCGGGGTTGGACCTGCGCTTTGGAGCGTCGACGGCGATCACGTCCGCGCTGCTGATGGCGCCGCTGTGCGCCGGGCTGGTCGTGTTGATGTACGCGGAGCTGCGCCGGCGCCTGGTCGACGAGCGGCGCGCGGTGTGGCTCGCGCTGCTGTTCGCCTTCGCGACGCCGGTCTTCTATCGCTCGGCGCACCTCAACCACAACGTGTTCCTGATGGCGGTTCTGTTCGGCGCCTTCGCGCTGCTGTGGCGCGAACTCGACAGCCCGACGCCGTCGCTCGCGCGCCGCGCGGGTGCGGGCTTCTTGTGCGGCATGGCGATCTCGCTCGACTACGCGGGCGTCGTGCCCGCCGGCATGCTCGCCTTGTACTTCGTCGTCGAGCGAGCACGCGCCGCGGGTCTCGCGCGCTCGCTGAGCGATGCGCTAGCGTCGGTGCTCTCGGCGCTGCCCCCGATCGCGTTCTTGCTCGGAACCCAATGGGCGATGTACGGCAACGCCTTCACCCCGGGGCAGTTCGTCATGCCCGACCAGAACGAGTACGTGCACGAAGGCGCGCGCGGCATCGCCTTGCCGTCGCCCGAGGTGCTCCTCAAGAACCTGGTCAGTCCGAGTTGGGGCCTTCTGCCCTTCGCTCCACTGCTCGCGTTCGCGTTCTTGCCGACCTTCGGCCGGCGCGACGCTGAGCTCGTTCTGCCACGCCGCGAGCGGCGCTGGGTGTGGGCGTGCACCCTGGCGTTCCTGCTGTTCTGCGCGATGAACGTGTACTCGCTGCTGCAGTTCAACACCGGCTTCCGCTACTTGCTGCCGGTCGTGCCGCTGCTGTTCCTCGCGGCGAGCGACCATTTCGCGCGGCTCGAGCGCCGCTGGCTCGTTGCGCTCAGCGTCGCCGTGCTCGCGCACGCGCTCGTGCTCTCGATGATGCGTGAAGTCAGTGACACGGAGAACGACTTGCGCCACATCGCCACGCGCGCCGGCGTGTGGGCGCCTCAGCTCGACGGCTACTGGACCGTGCTGCTCACGCAGACCGCGGTCCCGGCCTCGTGGATCCGGTTGTTCGACGAAGGTCCTCAGTTGCCTTGGCTCACGGTGCTCGCGCAGACGAGTCCACAGGCGACGTGGCTCGCCGGGCCTGTGCTCCCGAGCGTGTTGATCGCCGCGACGGGCGCTGTGTGCTGGCTGATTTGGCGCCTCGGCGAGCGCGCGGCCGCACGAGCTTCGAACGCGGGATAGACTCCGAATCGCGCATGACGCCGACGGCCCCTTCGAACCGCGCGCCCAAGGTGCGTTTGGTCATTCCCTGCCTCAACGAGGTCGCGCAGCTCGAGTGGAGCGTCACTACCTGCCGCGAGTACCTGGGAAAGAACTTCCCCTACCGCTGGGAAGTGTTCGTCGCGGACAACGGCTCGAACGACGGCACGGCGGAACTCGCCGCGCAGCTCGCGCAGCGCTATCCGGACGTCGGCTACTTCACGATCCCCAAGCGCGGCCGCGGCCGAGCCCTGAAAAAGGCTTGGAGCGAGTGCGACGCGGACATCGTCGCGTACACCGATGTCGACCTGTCCACGGACCTTGGCGCGCTCGAAAAGCTCTGCCGGGCCATCCACGAAGGCGGCTGCGATCTGGGCACGGGCTCGCGGCTCCACCCCGATTCTCAGATCAAGCGCGGCCTCAAGCGCGAGGTCATTTCGCGCTGCTACAACCTGATCCTCAAGCTCGTTTTGTGGGTCGACTTCAGCGACGCGCAGTGCGGCTTCAAGGCCGTTTCGCGGCGCGTCATCAACGAAGTGATGCCGCTCGTCGAAGACAACAACTGGTTCTTCGACACCGAGCTGCTCGTGCTCAGCGAACGCCTGGGTTACCAGATCGCCGACGTGCCCGTGCGTTGGATCGACGACGACGACAGCCGCGTGAAGATCGTCAAGACGGCGATCGAGGACCTGCAGGGCGTGTGGCGGCTGCGCAAGCTGCTCTGGTCGCGCGCCTTCCGCGAGCGCGCGGCGGCGCGGCGCAACCTCACGGCATCGGCGCCCACGCACTGAGTTCGCCCGGCTTGACGTCCGCGGCGACGACGTGACCATGGAGAGCGCGCTCGCAACGCGCCCCCGCTTGGCCAAGCAAGATCCGCACGCTCACTCCGCCGAGATCGCCTTCCGGCTGCTGCTCGGATTGGCGCGCGTCGACGGCCCGCAGAATGCAGCGGAGGCGCTTCTGCTCGACAGCTGCCGCGAGGCGCTCGGGATCGATGCGGCGCGCGCTAGGCAGCTCTCGCCGCTGGCTTCGCTCGCAGAACTGTCCGAATACGAACGGCCTGCGGATCTCGAACACCAGGGCGAGCACGTGCTCGAGCTCCTCATGCAGGTCGCCGCAGCGGATGGGTTTCAGCCCACCGAGGTCGCCTGGCTCGAATACGAACGCGCTGCGTGGGGCGTGTCGCGCACCAGCTTCGCCAAGCTCAAGCTGCGCGCGCAGCAGGCGGCGCGCACGGAGCGGCACGAAGAGCGGCGCGCGTTGGCGCTCGAACGTCTGTTGGCCGGCCAGCGCGGCGCGTGGATCGCGCTGCTCGTGCTGTTCGTCGGCTTTGCGCTGCTCGGCTGGCGAGCGGCGAGTGAGCGCGTCGTCGCGGCGAGTTGGCGCCAGATCGAGCACGACCTCGAACGCTCGCTGGTGTTCGTCGCGACGCGTTACGAACTCGAACGCGCGGACCAGCGCGAGACGCTGCTCGCGAGCGGCTCGGGGTTCTTCGTGCGCCCCGGCTGCGTGGCGACGAACAAACACGTCGTCGAGCCGTGGAAATTCGCCGAGCTCGCGCCGCGTTTCGCCGCCGGCTGGCGCCTCGTGGAAGGCAGCGTCGAGCGCGCGCTGTGGGTCGAAGGGGCCCGCGCGTTGGGCGCGGACGGCGAGCTCGACTTCGCCCTGGCGCGCAGCAGCGCGCGCGGCGAACTGCGCCTGCTCGCAACCGCGCCTGACACGATGGTCGAGCGCAGCTTCAGCGTGAACCGCGCGCAGCGAATGCACGCGGTGCACGACGACGACGACAACGACCTGGCGCTGCTCGCCGTGGAAGGCGCGCAGGAACGCGTTCCGGCGCCGCTCGGCGCCATCAACCCGCCGCGCAAGACCGACGACGTGCTGCTGCTGGGTTTCCCGCGTGGTGCGCGCGTGTTCGAGCGCGGCGTCGCGGAGTGCTCCCCAGCGCCGGGCGTGATCCGCAAGATCGAGAACACTCTGCTCGTGAGCGCACCTGTGGTCGACGGCAACAGCGGCGGGCCGCTCGTCGACCGCGACGGGCGCGTGATCGGCGTCGCCACGCGCACCGCCAAGGACACCTCGATGGGCATCTGCATCGCCGCGAGCCGCGTGGAACAACTTCTCGAGCGCACCTTCGGCGGCCGCTGACGCCGCGAGCGCTCCATGACGCGTTTCGCACGCTGGTACGAGGAGCGCGTGTTCAACCCGCTCATGGACCGCGCGCTGGCGGCGCCGCAGGTCAGCGAGCTGCGCAGCCGACTCCTCGCGGGTTCGCGCGGGCGCGTGCTGGAAGTGGGCATCGGCACCGGGCTCAACCTGCCCCACTACCCGACGGCGGTGCGGAGGCTCGAAGCGCTCGTGCGCGAGGAGGCCCTCGATGCACGCGTGCCACCGCGCGCGAGAGAAACGGGTCGCGAGGTCGTGCACGTGCGCGGCGACGCTGCCCATGCGCCGCTCGCGTCGCACTGCATCGACACACTCGTGTGCACGTTCGTGCTCTGCTCGGTCGACGACCCGCGCGCCGCGCTCGCCGAGTTTGCCCGGCTCCTCGCCCCCGGCGGTCAGCTGCTCATCGCCGAACACGTGCGCTCGCACCGAGCATTCGAACGCACCGTCCAACGCGCACTCACGCCGTTGCACCGCCACTGGGCCTGCGGCTGCCGTCTCGACCGCGACCTGGGCGCGGACCTGGCCTCGACGGGCTTCGCGCTCGAGTCCCTGGCCCCTGCGCCACGCGCCGTGCTTCCGTTCCCGGCCCGGCAGCTGCTCTGCGGGGTCGCGCGCCTGCGCTGAGCCGCAGCCGCGCGAGTCGCGTCGATGGGACGTCGCCGGAACTCTGGGCTGTAAATCCCGTTTTCTTGCAACTGCCGAAACGCTCGCGAGGCACACGCCGACTCGGCGGCGGCCTATCCGACGAGGAGGCGGACTTCGAACCCGGGCGGCCCCGCACACTCGATGTTCACTACAGCCCTGTTCACGCTGCCATTGGCGTTCGCGCCGCAGACCGCGGAGAAGCTCGCCCGGTTCGATTCGCTCGGACCTCAGACCGTCGGCCCCAGCGCCGCCGGTGTTCCGTACTTTGACAACTGTCGACTGACGATCGGCGACGTGAATGGCGACGCCGTACCCGACTTCGTGTTCTCGAACCAGTTGGGCTACATGGAGATCTTCTGCTTCCCAACGCGGGACTACACCGGCATGCCGTCAAAGCTCACCGTGCAGGCGCACGGCCTGCCCACGTTCACGGACTGCTCAAACACGCCGTCCGGCGGCACTGTGGCGAATCTCAAGCGCCGCTCGCTCAGCCGCGCCCACGACGAAGTGCTGATCTACGACATCGACCTCGACGGTGTGAATGAGATCATCTGTACGGCGCTGGCGGTAGACAGCTACTGGGCCCCCGAAATCGGCCTTCAGATTCTCGACGTCGGCGGATTGCCCGCCCAATCGGGTCAACCGAGCACGCTGGCGTTCTCGCAGAAGCCGCTGCAGTCGAACGTGTACGCCTTCCACGGGACGACCGCGAATGGAACGACACAACCCAATGTCGCCTCCATCAACCCGGTGGTCTCGCCGAACAACCAGTACTTCCGCTGCGGTGACAAGGCGCTAGCGTTCACCAAACTGGAGGTTGTCAATATCCGAGGCACGACGACACCGCAGGACATCCTCGTCTACTACGTGGGCGGCGATGCGGATTTCGCGCACTCTGTCTACTCCTACTCGAACGGCTCGGGAACGATCTCGAATCGACTCGACGTCGAACTTCACGTCAACCCCGCAGCGAGCGGGATGCCCAACGCCGGCGAGCCTGGGCACACGCGCCTGGCCGTCGACGTGAATGGCGACGGCCGCGACGAGGTGTTCGGTCGGCAGCTCTATGAGTACGTGCCTGGCCTTGCGGCCGGCGGAGCCAACGTCAAGAACGGCCGCTTCCTGTGGGCTGTCGAGCACCTGCAAGGGAACGACAAGCACATCGACCACCTCGTCAGTGGCGAGATCCTCCGTTCGGTCCGCGTGGCGGAGCCTGGCGGCGGCTCGCGCGTCGCGGCATCGCCGGGCGTCGAGCTCGCCATGTGTCCGCAGCACCCGCGACGCACGACGAGCGGGGCGACGCAGGACATAGACGGCGGCAGCGTCTGGATCTACCGCGGACAGAGCGGGCACACCAGCCGCTGGCCGCGAATGGCCATCAACCACGACCCCCTCTCGGATTGGTACACCCCGCACGCGGCCGCAGCCTACGTCGAACCCTCGCCGGTGAGCAACTGGACGGCGCTCGGCACGGCGTTCACCCGCCGCGCAACCGCACCGCTGGTCGGCGATCTGGACCCACAAGAGGTGGTGCTGGGCAACTTCCTCGGCGCGCGCCCGGGCAACGAATTGCTCGTGCTCTACAAGTCTCTGCCGCGCGTAACGCCGCCAGGCTGGACTGCGCCCAACCTTCTCTGGCGACTCAACGGATCGTTGATGGGTTCCGATCCCGAGCTCACCGCGCACAATGCGTGGTTCAACTTCGCCTCGGTCACCACCACTCCGATCGTCGCGAACACGCAGCGCAACGGACCGGGAGCTCTCGCGCGCGCGATCGACTTCCGCGGCACTCGCGATCAGATCGAGTGCTACAGCGTGCTGTCGGGCTTGATCCTGGGACTGTTCCCTGGGGGCCAACTCCCCGGCGGAGGAAACTGGGAGCCCTTCCACAAAATGGTCTTTGAGATGACCGATGGCTTCTCGGGCGCTAACAACGTCCTGTACTCGCTCTACCCGGCCACTACGGGAGGGGCCGTGTCTGGGTACGAGACCTGGTTCGCCAACTCGCAGGCAGCAGACATGCTGCTCGACAGCCGCGAGGAGTACGTCATCTACCACTTCCAGTCGAACTCGAATCAGTTCGCGCGGATCGTGACTTCGACCGACACGCTGGCTGGCTCATCGCGCGTCGGCCAGCGCTCGCCTTTCGAGTTCATCGACTACAACCGTGAACGCGACAGCGAGCAGATCGACCACCGAAAATACGACGGTCAACACCTGTACCGAGCCTTCCTTCCCAAGGGCACGCTCAACGTGCCGTACGGTGCAACACTCGACCGCGCCTTCTGGCCGAACGCCACAACTCCGGTTCAAGGTGCGGTGTTGCTGCCGGAAGGCGGAACGGGGCCGTACACGGTCACGATCAAGAGCGGCAAGCTGCACGCCGGCTTGCAGCCGTTCGTACGCAGCGCGAGGGACCTCGCGGCCCCATCGACACCCGTGGTGACGCGCTACGCGGGCGCGCTGTCGATCGAGGGCACACCGAGCGAGTCGGGCAGCCGTCGACTGACCATCGAAGTGAAAGACTTGCTCGGGCAAGTTACCGAGCACGTCGTGTGGCTGACGGTTGTCGATCCCTCCGGCTCACCGGCCACGGATCCGCGCCCGAAAGTGCTTGCCGGGGGGTTCGATGGCGCCTTCCTGCAGGGCGGCGTCGCTCAGGCGATCACGGTTCGCGCACTCGTGGCCGATCCGCAGAACGACACGCTCGGCGTGGCGCTTCTCGATCAGAATGGAGCCCCGCTCGGAATCACCGCGCTCGACAACGGCAACCCCGCGAACGGCGACCTGTTCGCCGGCGACAGCGTTTTCTCGGCGCTCGTGCCCCCGCTCTCGCTGCCCAGCGGGTTCACGTTCGACCTGCAGATGATGGCGTTCGACGCACAACTGCACTCCAGTCCCGTGTGGCCGTACATGACCATCGAAGGCGGTGAGAACGCCGGCGCGCCGACGTTCGACTCAGACGCGCTGCCGCCTGGCCAGACGCAGGCGCAGACGCCGACCATCGACTACGTGTACATGCCCGCGCACAACATCCCCGCGGCCGAGACCTCCGATGCCGTGGGCGCGCAGCCCATCGTGGCCGTGCTGAAGTACGTGCCCACGGGGACGACGCCCACTTCGGTCGTGGCGCGCATCCGCCACAACATCGACGGCGTCGATCCGATCGAGGTTCAACTCGTCCAGGCTGACCCGTCGGGCTTGGTCTGGGCTGCGAACTTCACGCCGCCAAGCGGGGAGTTCGGCTACGGACGCTACAGCGTGAACGTGCGGGCGACAGTGACGCCGACGGGCGGCGGAACGTCGCGTGTCAGCAACTGGTGGCCCAACATGCGTTGGAACTGACCGCCGCGAGCGCCTCCTCCCTGAGGCGGCGCTTCGCGCTGCTCCGACAAAAAGGACCCGCCGGCCTCAGGAGAGCCGGCGGGTCCCATCGCGAACATAGCGGTCGACGAGATACGCACGCTCCATGAATACCGCGCGCCCCCCGTCTCCCGACTCATAGTCCGTGAGGGGCACGGCCAACGGTGGGAGAAGGACGGAATTTCGTAGCTGCCATGGCGCGCGGGGGCGCCAACCACCCTCCTCGGGCGCGACGCCAGGTTGGTGCGGGGCGCTTCCCCGATCCCGCCCACGGTCCTGACGGATCGGCCGATCGGGAGCGCGGCCGGCGCGGCTCCGCACGGCGCCGCGCCGCGGATGGGCCCCAGGGCCACCATCGGGCGCGCGCGAGCGGGGTTAGCATTCGAAGCTTGGCGTCGCGTTCCGCGCGCGGCGCGCCCTACTACCGATGCCCACCTCCCCCCTAACGCGCGGCGCCGTGACGCTGCTGTTCGTCGGCATGCTCGCCGCGGTCTGGCGTTTCGACCGCCAGGCCCAGGGTTCGAGCTCGGCGCCGGCGACCGGCCGCAAGTTGGCCTTCGCGCTGCGCGACGTCGCGCGCGAGGTGGGCGTGGACTTCCGGCACACGCCGACCACGCTCGACCCGAAGATCGCCAACATCGCGCCGCACGTGTCGGCCATGGGCGCGGCGGTCGCGGTCGTCGACTTCGACGGCGACGGCTGGAGCGACCTGTACGCGACGACGAGCCGCTTCGGGCAGCCCAACGGCCTGTTCCGCAACCGCGGCGACGGTTCGTTCGAGAACGTGGCCGAGCGCGCCGGACTGGCGCGTGTGAACGTCGAGGGCGAAGGGGTGTCGATGGGCTCGGTGTGGGCCGACTTCGACAACGACGGACACCTCGATTGCCTGCTCTACAAATGGGGCCAGCAGCAGTTGCTGCGCAACCGCGGCGACGGGACCTTCGAGGACGTGAGCGCGCGCTCGGGCGTGCGGCGCTGGATGAACTGCAACGGCGCGACGTGGATCGACTACGACCGCGACGGCTTCGTCGATGTGTACCTCGCGGGCTACTTCCGCGCTGACACCGATCTGTGGAACCTGCGCTCGACCCGCATCATGCAGTCCAGCTTCGAGTTCGCGGACAACGGCGGCGACAACGTGCTGCTGCGCAACCGCGGCGACGGAACGTTCGAGGACGTCACTGCGCGCACGGGCACGAACAGCACGCGCTGGACGCTGGCGGTCGCCGCAGCCGACATGGACGGCGACGGTTGGCCCGATCTGTACCTCGCCAACGACTACGGCGCCGAGGAGCTGCTGCGCAACGTGGACGGGCAACGCTTCGAACGCATGGCCGACATCGGGCTCGCCGAGAGCAGCAAGAGCGGCATGAGCGTGACGCTCGGCGACTTCGAAAACCGCGGCGCGCTCGGCGTGTTCGTGACGAACATCTCCAAGGAGCGGTTCCTGTTCCAAGGCAACAACCTGCGCCAGAACCGGCTCGCCAAGGGCGGCGGGCTGGTGAACGTCACCGAGGACACGTCCTCGCGGCGCGCGCGCGAAGTGGTCGACTGCGGTTGGGCCTGGGGCGCGCAGTTCGGCGACCTCGACAACGATGGACTGCTCGATCTGTTCGTGACGAACGGCTTCGTGTCGGCCAGCCGCGAACGCGACTACTGGTACGGCATGTCGAAGGTCGCGGGCGGCGTGGGCGGCGTGTTCGAGGACGCGACGAAGTGGGAGCCGATGGAAGACCGTTCGCTCTCGGGCTACGAGCGCTCGCGCGTGCTCTTGGGCTGCGGCGACTGCAAGTTCGAAGACGTCGCGCTCGCCGCGGGAGTGACCGACCTCGACGACGGCCGCGCCGTGGCCTTCGCCGACCTGTTCCGGCGCGGCGTGCTCGACGTGGTGATCGCGAACCAGAACGGGCCGCTGATGATCTACAAGAACGAAGTCGATCCCGCGCGCAACTGGATCCAGTTCGAACTGCGCGCGAGCGTGTCGAACCGCTCCGCGATCGGCGCCGAGGTCACGTTGCACGCAGGCGGCCGCATGCAGAAGCAGGTCGTGCTCGCGGGCAACGGCTTCTGCGCGCAGAACGAATTCGTGCTCCACTTTGGCCTGGGCGACGTGAACAAGCTCGAGAAGCTCGACGTGCGCTGGCCCAACGGACGTGTGCAGACGCTGCGTCCCGGCGGCTCGACCCCCGCCGAAGGTGAAACGCTCGCCGACCTCGCCATCCGCCGCCGCCACACACTGGAGGAGCCGCGCCCGTGAACGCCAGCGTCCAACCGCCGCCGGTTTCCAGCCCCGCCGCCGCAAGCGTCGCCGCGCCGCCGGCGAAAACCGGCCTCGCCGCGGTGCTCACACCGCAGCGCATGGTCAGCTCGCTCGTCACGCTGATCCTCGTGATCGGGCAATTGGGCTTCAACATCCTGCCCAGCCTGTGGGTGCTGCCAGTCACGCTCGGCACGGCGATGCTGCTCGAGGCCGGGCTCTCGCGCGTGCTGCGCGGCGTGTGGCCGAGCGTGCTCTCGGCCTACATCGCAGGCAATTCGGTCGTGATCCTGGTCAAGCCGCAGTCCGGCCTGTGGTGGCCGTTCGTGCTCGGCGCCGCGATCTCGATCACTTCGAAGTACGTGCTGACCTACCGCGGCCGGCACCTGTGGAACCCGACGAACTTCGCGATCACGGCGATGGTGCTGCTCGCGCCGCACTCGATTTCGATCCTCAGCCACGAATGGGGCAATGAAGTCTGGCCCGTGGCGGTGATCTGGGGCGTGGGCTTGCTGGTCGTGCGGCGCGCGAAGCTCCTGCACATCACGCTCACCTACCTCGCATCGTTCGTCGTGCTCGCCTTGCTGCGCGCCGCGCTCATGGGCCGCGACTGGATGACCGAGGTCACGCCGGTCACGGGCACGATGTACCAGTTCCTGATGTTCTTCATGCTCACCGACCCGCGCACGACGGTGAGCACGACCAAGGGCCGCGTGCTGGTGACGATCCTGATCGCGCTGAGCGAGTGCGGCCTGCGCCTTGCGAACGACTTCGGCTACGCGTGGGCGCAGCCGGTGGCGACGATTCCCGCGATGGCTTCGCTGTTCGTGATCGGGCCGATCGCGATGCTGATCGACCTGCGCAACAAGCCGGTGCGCACGAGCTGAGCCCCGCGCGCGCCGCCGTTCACGGCGCGTGCAGTTCGATCTCGCCAATGCCCACGAGCGCGTTCGTCGCGCCGGCGGAGCTCTCGAGGATGCGCACGTCGATGCGCTTGACGCTCTGCGTAGGCGCAAGCTCGATCACGAACGGCTGGCGCGCGTCGCCTGCGCCGACGAGTTCGTGGCGCGCCTTGCCGTTGATCACGAGCTCGAGCTTGGTGATTCGGCCCAAGGCCTCGGGGCCGAGCGCCACAAGGAACGCCGGGCGCACCACGATCCGCGCGCACTCGCGCGGTTTGGCGTACTGGATCGACAGCTCGCGTTTGGCGTCGTTGTCAGCGGCGAGCCACGCGGTGCGCGGATTGCCGTCCGCAGCGAGTTCGGCCTCGCAGGCCTCGCCAAACGGCGCCGCCGCGCCGCGCGCGTGCGAGCTGGCGCGCGCTTTGGGTTTGGTGTCCGGCGCGAAGTTGCTGAGCTTCTCGAGCTTGCGCGCCCCCATCCACTCCGGCAGCGCGCGCGTCACTTCGAAATCGAGCATCTGCGATTCGAGCCGCTGCTCAGCGCCGTCTTCGCGCAGCGCGTAGACGTGGGCCTGGGCCGTGTGCTTGCCCGCGCTCCTGAAGAGCGGCAGCACTGCGAAACGTGAGCGATCGGCCGGCTGGCTGGGCAAGCCGAGTTCGACCGCGGCAGGCTGGCCATCGACAAGCCACTCCACGCGGGCGACGCGCGGCCCGCGGCCACGTTCGCCGGCGCGCTCGAGCGAAGACAGCAGACCCGCGTCCCAATCGACGATCGCCAGGCGCGTTGCGCCGCGATCTTCGGGCAACGCTTCGGCGGCGATCGTGACCGCGGTCGGTGCGCCCTCGCGCTGCGGACGCTCGCCGCTCACGGGGCCGCGCCTGCGCGGCTCGCTCGACGTTGCGCGGCGCAAGAACAGCAGCGCGAAGCACGTCTCGGACAGATCCGCGCCCGCGGTCCACGAGCCCTTGGGATCCTGGCGCGCGAGCAACCAGCGCGCGCCTGCGTCGTACCAATCGTGCGGCCCGAGCTTCGGCGCCGCGGCGAACGCGCCCATGCGTTCGAGCCCGTACAGGTAGTAGTAGTGCCAAGCGCCCGAGCCCGGATTCGTCTCGACGGTGAAGCGCTTCCCGAGCCAATCGACGCCACCGCGTCGGGCGGCCGCGATCTGGCCTTCGAGCGTGGCGTCGAGCGCACGCGCCAAGCGCAATTGGCTCTCCGCAATCGCGAGCGTGCCGACGCCGGCCGCGGTCATCGACCCCGTCGCGCCAGCTTTGCTGTCCGACGTGTAGCCGAAGCCACCCTCTGCCGTCGCGTAGCGCAGCACCGACTGCGCCATTCGCTTCCACACGTCGCTCTCGATCGGCACACCGGAACGCGCCGCGGCCCACAACCCCAGCGCGGCGTACTGCGTGTTCGACAGGTCCAAAATTGCGCCCGGATAGCCCCAGTCGCCGCCCTTCTCCTGCCACGCCACGAGCTGCGCGGCGAGTTCCTCGAGCCACAACCGATTGTCGATGCGCTCATGCGCCGCCGCCGCCAGCGCCATGCACGCGACGTCGTACGTCTGATCGGGCCGCTGCTTCGACAACTCGTGCAACAAGCGCTGCACGCTCGCGTCCTCGCGCGCCGCACCAGACTTCAGCAGCGCATACAGCGACAGCGCCATCTGCCCCGAGCGCTCCTGCGCGCCGACGCGTCCCTTCGCCATGCGCTCGCGGTACGAGCCGACCAGAAACTCGACGCCGCGCTCGAGCGCCGCATCGATCTGCGCCTGCTCGAGCGGCCCCGCCGGCGCGGGCGCCGCGCCCTTCTGCGCGAACGAAGCGCCAGCGAGAGCGGCGACCACGAGCATGCTGCGGAGCTTCATCTCTCGGTAAGTGTAGAGCGTGAAGGAGGCTGGATCCGTGCGAACCGGGACGTTGCCTGTCGGAACGCGTGGAGCGCGGGTTGGACTCAGATTCAGCTTCCGCTGGAGGCTGTCGATCGCAGTGCGATCGAGAAGTCACGTCCTGGTCGCGTCCACGTCGGCCTCGCGCTCGAGACCTCGCAGCCGCTCGAGCGTCGACTGCACACGCGCCGAGTCGTCGCACATCAACGAACTCGCGGGCTGCGTACTCGGCCGCTAGATTCAGTTCGAGCCAGCGAGGTCACAGAAACACGGATGGCGGCCGAACGGACGTCGCAGGAGCTGCGCGGCGCGGGCTCGCGCTGACGCGCGGGCGTCGGCGGGCGATGGTGCAGGCATGGCGCTCACCACGTCACGCACAGTGCCGGTTCGGAAGTTCGGCGTCGTCACTTTGGCGGCGCTGGTGGGCGGCTGTGGCGAGAGCTCGACGCCGACTACGGGCGGCCATGAGATCCTTGCAGAGGGTCGCTACGACGACTCGCGGCTGGGGACGGCGCTCGTGCTCGTGCGCTCGGACGAGCCGGCGGGCGCGACGCTCTTTGCATCCGCAGCGCCCTTGCACATGCCCTTCGAACCTGCGGCATTCGTGCCCCGCGCGCTGCGGCGCGAAGGAGCGGATGGATACCTGCTCCGTTTCGGGGGAGCGCGGTTCTCAAACGCCGCCGAACTGCCGAGCACGACACTCCCCGAGAACGGGCTGCGCGGGTTGAGCATGGTTGCGCTCGGCGATCTTGACGGCGACGCTCATCCAGACCTTGCGGTGGGTGTGCCCCGGCTCGTGTTCGTTCCAACAGTCGACGGAAAGGAATCGTCGGGCGTCGTGCAGGTTCTTTCGGGCCGTGACGGCCGAGTGTTGTTCGAGCTCTCGTCCACGCGCCCCAGCACGAGTTTCGGCTGGAGCCTCGCCGCCGAGAGCACGCCCACGAAGGAGCGCCTCGCCGTGGGATCCTCCAACACGCGGGGCGGCGCTCGTATGCACGTGTTCGAACTGCGCACGCGCGCGCTCGAACTATCGATCGATTCGACGAACACCGAGGGCGGCTTCGGTTCCGCGCTGGCCTTCGCCGGCGACTGGAACGGCGACGGTCACGGCGATTTGGTCATCGGCGATCGACACGCGCAGGTCGATCAGCTCCGCGATGTCGGCACTGTTCAGGTGTTCGATGGAACCACGGGCGCGGAGCTCGCCAGCTACCGAGGAACTGGCGCTTTCAGCTACTACGGCCGTTCCGTGGCGAGCGCGCCGGACGTCGATGGTGACCGACGCCGAGAGTTGCTCATCGGGAGTGCAGGTTCGGATCTGCCGCAGAGTCATTGCGGTCGAGTTGAAATGATCGCAAGCGCCAGCGGTGACGTGCTGTGGAGCGTGACGGGGCAAGCGAGCGATGAATTGGGCGTCTGGGTGCGCTGCATCGCCGACCTCGACGACGACGGCCGCGATGACTTCGCGATCTGCTCGAACCGCGACAAGGCACGCAGAGTCAACACCGGTTCCTGCTGGATCTACAGCACGCGCACCGGCGCGCTTCTCGACAAAGTTCCGGGCGAGACGTGCACGACGCTTCGGCTCGACGACGGCACGTTTTTGCTCGTGACCGGCGCCTCTCGGGAAAGTCCCCAACCGCCCAATTCCCACGGCAGGATCCGCAGCTCCAGCTACCCGCCCGGCTCGCCTCGCACTCGCGCGAAGTAGTGCGACCCAAGTTCCACTTCGAGTTGTGTCGACTCCGGCCCGCCGACGTTGCCGCCGAAGAAGCCGCTGGCCCGCGCCGAGCGTCCTCGACGCGGGCCATCAGCGACCGAGCTCGAGGAGCGCGCTCGGAGCTGAAACCACTCCGAACACCGTCGAACTCTACCTCGACTACGGAACGCTTCTCGCAGCAGCGTGATCGATCGTGGAGCGCCGACGCGGACTCCCGCGGCGGCGCGCCACGTCACAACAAGCGATGCACCGGCAGCGCCCAGATCGCGGGCTGCTCGTGCAGCAAGTCGAGCTGTTCGCCGCGGTGGACGACCAGACCGCCGAGCCACTCGCTGCCGAGTTCGCTCGCCACGGCGCGCAGCGCGCGCGTGTCGGCGCCGTCGACCTTCGCGCGGTTCTTGATCTCGATCCCCAGGACGCCGTGCGCCGTCTGGATCAGCAGGTCGACCTCCAATCCCGAGCGCGTGCGGTAGAACGACAGGCCGACGTCGCGAGCCATGGTCGAGCACCACTTGTGCACCTCGCTCACGACGAAGGACTCGAATTGCTCGCCGCTCAGCTCGCCCCATTGGCGTGTGATGTGGCGCGCGAGGCCGAGGTCGATCCAATGCAGCTTCGGCGACTTGACCACGGCGCTGGTGAGTTTGCGGCGAAACGGCTGCAGTAGAACCACTTGGTACGAGAGGTTCAGGTAGACGAGGTAACGCCGCGCGGTCTGCGCCGAGATGCCCGCGTCGCGGCCGAGTTCGGCGTACGAGACCAGGCGTCCTGAGCGCAGCGCGCACAGGCTCTGCAGCACACGGAACGGCTCGAGATCCGCGAGGCGCGTGAGGTCGGCGAGGTCGCGCTCCAAATACGTCTGCTGGTACGAGCGCAACCACTCGCGACGTTGGTCGTCATCGAGCCGCAGCAGCTCGGGCATGCCGCCCCAGCGGAGCAGGTGCTCGATGGCGTCCTTGCGGCGTGCGTCGGCTTCGCCGAGCAGCACGCTCGGCTCGCGCTCGAGCACGGGCGCGATCGACGCGCGAGCGCCGAGCAGTCTGTCGAGCAGCGGCGCCTCGGGCGTCTCGTCGAGCGAGTGGCGCACTTCGCTCGCCATGAGCGGCCAGAGCTCGTAGAGAAACGCGCGCCCGGCGAGCGTCTCCTTCACGCGCTCGAGCAGCAGAATGCGCGACGAACCGAGCAGCACGCTGAAGTCGAGCGCGCCGGCGTCGTAGGCGAACTTGACCTTCTCGAAAACCGACGGCGCCTTCTGAGCCTCGTCGAGCACGCTTGGGCCGACCGTCTGGGCCCAGCGGTCCGCGCGCACGGAACGCAGTTGGTCGCGGATCTCGAGCGAGTCGAGGTTGGAGTAGCGCAGCGTGGGATACGCAAACCGCGCAAGTGTGGTCTTGCCGGTCTGCCGCGCCCCGGTGAGGACGACGAGGCGGCGCTCGTCGGGCTTGGGGAGGCGCGTCGGAAGCCAGCGGTAGCGGGGAGTATGGAGGCCCATAGGGCGCTGATGGTGCATTTCGACCATAGCGTGGTTGATTCTACAGGCTAATCATCCACCAAGTGGCCGATCGGTGACATTCCGGCGTGCGAGCCGCGCCGGAATGCTCCCCACGCCGCCGGCCCCCCCAGCAGGGCGCGCCTAGGACGTCGGATTTGGCCACGACGGCGAGCGCGCGCGGCGGCGGTACTCGGCCACCGGCAGGCCGCCCACGCCCCAGTCCTCGAGAGCGACCTCGTCGATCACGACGAACGTCGTGGCGGGGTCCTTGGCGAGGATGCGCACGAGCGCGTCGGTGATGGCCGCGATGAGTTCGGCCTTCTGCGCGGCGCTCGCGCCCTCGCGCGTGATCTTCACGTTGACGTACGGCATCAGCGCGCCTCCTCCACGTCGACGTGGAACACCTTGGCCACGATCTGCCAGCGCCCTTCGATGCGCAGCAAGCTGAGGAAGTCGACGAAGTGCTTGCCGAACACGTTGCACTCGACGCGCGCGAGAGCGGTGGTCGGACCGGCGAAGTCGAGCGCGAGCACGCGGTCGTCGCGCGTGCGGCCGGCGGCGGCAGGCGACGGGCGCGAAGCGACGATCGGCAAGTACGTGGGCATGTCGAGCCGACGCAACTTGTCGCCTTCGACGAAGCCGTACAGCGCACTGGGATGGAACAGGCGCCCAAGTTGCTCGGCATCGCTGCGATGGAACGCGTCGAAGTACAGCTCGAGGAGTTCGAGCACCGCGTGGTGCTCCCCCGCCGCGATCGGCGGCAGCGGCGTGAAGCGGTTCATGGCTACCACTTCCCCGCGTGCGCGCCGCCGTCGACGTGCAGGATCTCGCCCGAGACGAAGTCGGCCGAGTCGAGGTAGAGCACGGCGGCGCTGATCTCATCGGCGCGCCCGATGCGCTGCGCAGGCGAGAGCGTCGCGAGCGCCCGCTTGTCGCCGCCCGCGTGCAACGGTGTGTCGACAATGCCCGCCGCGACCGTGTTCACGCGGACTCCGCGCGCTGCGTATTCGATCGCGAGGGAACGCGTCGCAGCTTCGATGCCGCCCTTGATGAGGATCGGCAGCGCGCTCGGCACGCCGGCGATCGGCTGCTGCGCGAGCGACGTGCCGATGTTCACGATGTGGCCGCTGCCGCGCGGGGCCATGCGGCGCAGCGCAGCCTGCGTGACGTTCACGAACCCGACGAGGTTCGTGGCGACGAGCGCGGCGAGGTCCGAGGGCGTGTAGTCCGTGAACGGCCGCGCGAGAAAGATCCCGGCGTTGTTGACGACGAGGTCAAGCGCGCCAAAGAGCTCGACCGCGCGCGAGGCCGCGCGTTCCACCGCCGCCGCATCGGCGACGTCGACGTCGAGCACGCACAGGCGAGGCGATGCTTCGAGCGCGCCGCGCGCCGTGGCGCGGCGCGAGAGCGCGACGACGTTGTCGCCGCGCGCGAGGAGAGTTCGGGTGAGGTCCAAACCGATGCCACTGGAGGCGCCGGTCACGAGGCTGGTGCGTTGGTTCATGCTTTCTGCTGGATGAGCGCGCGGCTTGTTTGCTTCCGCGCGCACACGAGCAGGTCACGAACTCGGGCGGCGTTACGGCTTGCGCGTCGAGATGCGTTTGGAGACGCGTGCTTTTGGCGCAGCGCTCGCGCCGCGCCGCGGACCGCGCTTGCGCTTCTTCTCGGCCGGCGCCGGCGCGACGACCTCGTCGTAGCTGCAGTGCCGCACGTGCTCGCGTGCGCGGTGCAGCAACACACGCGCGTGGACGACGCTCACACCCAGACGCCTGGCGATCGCCTCATGCGGCTCGCCGTCGACGAGCGAGAGTTCAATCACAGCGCGCTGCAGCCGCGCCATGCGCAGGATGCAGCCCTGCACACGCGCGTACTCTTCAGCGCGTTCGATCAGCTCGGCGCTGGACTCCGCCGAGCGCTCCCCGCGCTCGCGTGCGTGCCGTTCGATGCCCTCGGCGCGCCGCTCGGTCTTGCGGCGCCGGTTCGAGACGTGGTTGCGCAGCAACACCGTCAGGAGCTTCACCGCGTCGTTGCCGGTGCGAGCGATGTCGCGCGCACCCGGCAGGTCGAGAAAGGTCACGAACGCATCTTGCACGGCGTCGAGCGCATCGTCGGCTTCCAGCCCGCGTCGCCGTGCGTAGCGGAGCAGCTCGGTGCGGTGACGATGGACCAGCCCGGCGACCCAGGCGAGGAAGTCAGGCGGGGCGTGTTCGACCAGGTTCATGGAGGCTTCAGGTCGTAAGTGAACGCAACGTTACGCCGCAACGTGCCTTCGTTCGTCGGCGCCGTGCGAACTCGCCCCGCGCTCGCCTAGAGTATGCCCGCGGTCGACTCTGGCGTTCGGTCGCTCCTCGCGAGCCAGCGCCGGTCGACGGCTCGGATCCATGACTGCGTCTTTCCGCTCCAACAGCCGGTGGCTCGCGCTCGGCGCCGGATCGCTCGCGCTCAATCTGGGGCTCGTGGGTGCGATCGTCGCCGACGTGGACGAGCGCGCCAAGCTCGCGTCGCCGCTGCGCGACTCGGAGGCGTCCGCCCCACACAACCCGCCCGGACGTTGGCCACGCCGCGCGTCGGACAAGCAAGCGTCGGGAGACGACAGTCTCGACGAACAGCTGCGGCAACTGCAGACGATCGGCCATGCCGCGGGATCGCAGAGCGCGCCTGAAAACAGCGACGTCACGCGCTACGAGCCCGAGCTCGCGTGGGACGGCCTGAATTTCATGGTTTCCGGGCACGCGCCCGAGGCGGTGCTCACTGACATGCGCGGCGTCGTGCTGCACCGCTGGGCGCGCGAGTTCCGCAGCGTCTGGCCTGACTACGCAGCGCCCAAGCGCGGGCTGAACGATCAGTTCTGGCGCCGCGCGCACCTCGCGCCAAACGGCGACGTACTCGCGATCTTCGAAGGCGTCGGGCTGTTCAAGCTCGACGCGCGCTCGAACCTGATGTGGTCGAAGCAGAACGGGGCGCACCACGACCTGTTCGTCTCCGACGCCGGCGAGATCTACGTTCTCTCGCGCGAGGCCAAGCTGATCGAGCGCTACGACCCGCGCGCTCCGATCCTCGAGGAGTTCGTGCTCGTGCTCGACCAAGCCGGCGACGAGCGGCGGCGTGTGTCGGTGTTGGGGGCCTTCGAACAGTCCGACTACGCGCCGCTGCTCGCGCGCATGCCGCGCTCAGGCGACGTGTTCCACAACAACACGATCGAGGTGCTCGACGGTTCGCTGGCGGACCGCTCACCGGCCTTTCGTGCGGGAAACGTTCTGATCTCCGTGCTGAACCTCGACTTGTTGGCCGTGCTGGACCTCGACGCGCAGCGCATCGTCTGGGCGCTCACCGGTCCCTGGCGCCTGCAGCATCAGCCGACGATGGTCGAGGGCGGTCGGATGCTCGTGCTCGACAACCAGGGACTGGGCGAGCACTCGCGCGTGCTCGAGTTCGATCCCTTTTCCCAGCAGATCCACTGGAGCGTCTCCGGCGCCTCCGATGCTCCGTTCTTCACGCGCACCTGCGGCAGCGTGCAGCGGCTCCCCAGCGGCAACACGCTGATCACGGAGTCCGACGCCGGCCGCGCCTTCGAGGTCACGCGCGACAAGCGCATCGTGTGGGAGTTCGTCAGCCCCCACCGCGCGGGCCGCAACGGCGAACTGATCGCTACGTTGTTCGACGTAGTGCGCCTGGCCCCGGATTTCCCCGTCGATTGGGCGCAGCCGAGCGAACGCCGCTGAGCGCCGCGCCGCGCACGGGAACAGAGCTTCGATGAGCACCTCGCAAATCCCGGCGGATGCCGACGCAAAGGCGAGCGCGCAGCGCAAGTTGCTGATCGCTGCCCTGCTCGGGGCGCTGCTGGTTGGCGCGCAAGTGCTCTGGCTCTCGCCCCAGGAGTTGTCGCGCCTGTTCCCCGACGACGCGTTCTTCTACATGAAGACCGCGCGCAACGTCGGCCTCGGGTTGGGCTCGACGTTCGACGGCATCGACACGACCAACGGCTACCACCCGCTCTACTTGGGGCTGCTGGCGCTCGCATCGCTGGTCGCGCCGCTCGAGGGCTGGGCGGGGCTCTACACGGTGGTCGTGATCGACATCGCCTTGAGCTTGGCGTGGATCTGGATCGCGGTGCGCTGCGCGCAACTCGCCGGCTGGTCGACCGGCGCAGTGTGCCTGCTGCTGTGCGCGCTGGCGCCGCTCGCGCTCAACAGCGACTTCGGCATGGAGGTGAATCTGCTCCTGCCGCTGGCGTGGGCCTTCGCCTTCCTCGGCTGGCGCATCGCGCAGATGCACGACGCGGGGCCCTCCGCACTCTCCGCCGGCATGGTCGGCGCGGCGGTCGCGCTGACGCGAGTCGACGCGATCCTCTTGGTGGGCTTCGTGACCGCGGGGGTCGTGCTAGCGCGACGCTGGCGCCACGCGCCGGAGCGCGTGAGTTCGCTCCGCTTGGCCGTTTCGCTCGCGGGTCCCGCGATCGTCGCCCTCACGCTGCTCGGAACGCTGAACTACTTGACGACCGGACACTGGAGCACCGTGTCGGGCTGGCTCAAGTCGCAGTCGGTCTTCGAGCTGCATCTGGCCCATCTCGAGCGCCCCCGCGCGGCGTCCCTTGCACTGGCCGGAGCCTGCGCCGTGCTCGCGCTGGCGCGCGCGCTCCGCGACCGAAGCCCAACCGCGCTCATCGCCGCGAGCCTAGGCGCGTGGGTCCTGCTCTACAGCGCGCTGATGTGCTTCGCGGTGCGCGGCGGTCCGGAGATTTGGTACTTCCCCCTGCCGCTCTCGATCGGCGCGCTGGTGGGGATCGAATCGCTCCGCGCCTGGTTCGAAACTCGGAGCGCGATCCTGCAGCGCGCCAGCATCGCCGCCTGCCTGCTCGCGGCGCTCGGACTCAGCGCTAACGAACTGCGCTGGTACCTGGCGCGCGGCGCTCGTCACGATGCCGGGATAGAGATCGCCGAGTACATTCGACGCGAACTTCCACCCGACGCGCACCTCATCCAGGTCGACAACTCTGGAATCGTCGCCTACTTCTCGCAGCGCGCGTTGATCAACGGCGACGGGCTCATCAACGGCTGGGAGTACCAGGACGCGCTGCGCACGGGCCGCCTGCCCGAGTACCTCGACCGCCACGCCGTCGAGTGGTTCGTGCTCGACGAGCTGCCGGCGACGCTCTCTGACCTGCGCATCCCCGTCCCGCTATGGAACGAGCCGCCCGTGTCGCTGGAGTTTTCGCAGCCGCCGCAAGGGGTCGCGCGTTGCGGCCGCTTCATGCTGCTGCGCGCCGCTCCGCACACGACCGTCGTGCGGCAGTAGCTACCAACCCCGGACGCGCGAGCGCTGGAGCGCGTCAGGAGTTCGCGAGCGATTTCGGCGACAGCCTCGTAGCCGCCAGCACGCATGCGAGCAAGGCCAGCGCGAGCACGCCGAAGATCGACGCACGCACGCGGCCGTGCCAGCGCTCGGCAGGCTCCTCAACGAACGTGAAGCGCGGGAAGGCCGAGGCGTCGCCCTTCGTGAGCATCTGGTTCTTGTGGATGCGCGGGCTGTAGAAGTCGTAGATGGTCTGCTTGAACTGCGCCACCTGCTCGCGGAACGAGCGGTAGCGCCAATAGCCCGTGCCCGCGAGGTCCGTCAGGGTCTCGTACACCGCGACCGCCGGCGAAACGAAGCGCCACGACTCGATGAGCGACTGCTGCTGGGCGAGTTGCGCGTCGAACTGGTCGCGCACGGGATCGACGGCACGCGCGACCTCCTCCTGCACGGCGAGGATCTGCTGTGCGAAGTCCGTGCGCATGCCCGGCGGGGCGAGCTCAGGATGGTCACGATAGAACGAGTTGAGCACCTCGTTGCCGCGCCGCTCGGCGGCGCCGGAGGCCTCGCGCGCGGACGCGACGAGTTCGGCGCGCGAGGGCGTCGGGTGCAGGCTCTCGACCACGACGTTGAGCAGCGTCGGCAGCACGAGCACGACCGTGACCCACGCGGCGCCGAGTGCGGTCGCGGCGGCGGCGGCGCTGCGCGCGAACGCGTTGACGAGCGCAGAAATCGACAGCCAGAACAGGCCCCAGACCGCGACGAGCGCGCAAGCGTGCAGCGAGCGCGATCCAGCGTCGCTCGCTTGCGAGGCGACGGCGCCCCACCACGAACTCGCCCAGGTGGCGAGCAGGGCGAGGCTCAGAATGGGAGCGCCACGCGCAAGGGCGCGCACCGCGATCCAGCGCCACGGCGCGACACCGCGCGACAGCACGAGGCGCAACGTGCCGCTTTCTCGGTCGCCTGCGAGCAAGTCGTACGCGAGCGCTAGCAAGAAGAGCGGGAAGAGCCAGACGAGCACGAATGCGAGGTCGAAGCGGCCGGCCAGCAAACGCGAGGGGTTTTCGATCTCCACGCGCGCGTCAGTGGCCGCCTGCAGGCGCCACAAACTCGCGGACTCGTAACTCGGCGCGATGTCGGCTTGGCCGGCGGCCAGCATCGGCAACGGCGCCGCGGGCAGCACCGCGAGAAGCGGTTGGCGTGCAACTTGGCGCGGGTCCACGGACTGTTTCTCGAGCGCGCTGCTCAGCTGAACCAGTTGGTTCTTGGCCGATTCAAGCGCGGGCTGCACGGTGGCGCGCTGGCGTTCGGCGAGTTCGGCGCCGTTGCCGAGCGCGTACCAGAGCACGAGCGCGAACAATGCGGTCAACGCCCAGGCCGCGCGGTCGCGGAGCAGGAGCCGCAGCTCGTAGTTGAAGGTGCTCATGCGACGTTCGCCTTCAGACGCGCTGCAGCCGCCGCGAGGGCGACGCAGGCGCCGACCAGCCAGGCCGCGAGCAATCCGAGTCCGAGCCCGGCGCTTTCCAGCGCGCGTTCCGCCGGCAGCGGCGCAAGTTTGAACTCGGGCAACTGCTCCCACAGCTCGCGGCCGACGGCGTAGTTGTGGTCGCCGGGCCGCGCGTTGTTCTTCACGTCTTCGTTGAGCACGCGCACGAACTCGCGCCGATGTTGCTCGGCGGCGGTCGCGAAGTGCCGGTGGTGCACGAAGTCGGTCCCCGAGAGGGCCATCGAAGCCGAGCGGAGCGCGAGCAGCGGCGCGAGCGCCCCGACCCAGGTCGTCGCGCGGTCCTGCGCCTCGATGCGATCCCACAACTTGCCGAAGTGATGGTCGAACACGTCACCGGCGATGCGCTCGCTCTCGAGCATGGCCAGCCCGTTGAAGTTGAAGGGCAACTCCTCGACGCGCGAGACCTTGTGCTCCTTGAGCGTGCGCGCGGTGAACTCCTCCATCTGCTTGCTGCGCGTGTCGTGGCCGTCCAGCCCGTTCTGGAGATCCTCGCCCATCTCCTTTTCGAACTGAGCGAGCAGCGGCGTCGGAAGTTGCGCGTGCACGACGTCACTGGCCAAGCGCGGTGCGATCACGCAGCCGCCGGCCCACAGACCGAGCAGCACGACGAGCGCGCTGCGACTGTTCGGCGCAAGGGCCGAAACCGCGAGGCTTCCGACGAGCGCGAGCGCGAGATACAGGCCGTAGGCGAGCGCGAGGCCGCCGACGCGTG
>Ga0169931_10001489_pt1 | contig 38724 bp, 29 predicted proteins | sample Kivu_15m_20L_FD_129675 | JGI IMG/M metagenome (GOLD analysis project Ga0169931, IMG submission 129675) | Freshwater microbial communities from Lake Kivu, Western Province, Rwanda to study Microbial Dark Matter (Phase II) - Kivu_15m_20L... | ecosystem: Environmental > Aquatic > Freshwater > Lake... | reverse complement strand
GTATACAAAATATCCACTTTGTATTTGTCGACAATTTCCCAGAAACGACCGGCATCTGGCCAAGTGGGCATGCCTTCAAACATCAAGCTGGTGGCGCCCGCGCTTAAAGGTCCGTAAATGATATAGCTGTGGCCGGTGATCCAGCCGATATCTGCAGTACAAAAGTGAACTTGCCCCGGCTGATACTGGAATACATTCACAAAAGTGTAGTTGGTCCAGACCATATAGCCAGCAGTCGTATGAACAACGCCTTTTGGCTTACCTGTGGATCCGGAAGTGTATAAAATAAATAGAATATCTTCGGCATCCATAGCAACAGGCGCAACAGCAGGGTTGCCCATTGTTTCAACCTTTTTGATTTCGTCTTCCCACCAGACGTCTCTAACTTTAAGCATCGAAACTGGCGTTTTCGTTCTGGAGCAAACAATGACGCGCTTGATGGTTTTGTTACCTACTAGCGCGTCGTCGATGACGCTTTTGAGCGGAATATCCTTGGCCCCACGGTAGGCACCATCACAGGTTACAATAAATGCTGCGCCCGCGTCTTCTAAACGGTCAGCAATTGCTTGGGCTGAAAAGCCGCCAAAAATGACAGAGTGTATTGCGCCAATGCGGGCGCAAGCCAAAGTAGCAATGGCCAATTCGGGAACCATGCCCATATAGATGCACACGCGGTCGCCTTTTTGAACGCCATTATTAAGTAAGACGTTGGCAAATTGTTGCACTTTAAAATGCAATTCATTGTAGGTGAGCACCCGCTGGTGTTCTTTGGGGTCATTGGATTCCCAAACAATAGCCGCCTCGTTACCTCGGGTGGCTAAATGGCGATCTAAACAATTTTCGGTGATATTTAGCTTTGCGCCTTTGAACCACTCTACCCTTGGTTCTTTAAAATTCCAGTCGAGTACTTTATCCCATTTCTTTTGCCAAGTAAAATTTTCGGCAATTTCTGCCCAAAAAGATTCTGGGTCTTCAGTGCTTTTTTGATAAGCAGCGCGGTATGCTTCTGGAGAGCGCAGTTGATAAGGATATTTCATTCTAGCATGTTTATGCTAAAATTAATGAAATATCATTTCAACTCAAACGCAACCTCATTTCTACGGCCAATGAAGTCCCAGGGAGCGTTGTAACCCATATAAATGAGTTGATCGTTAAAGGCAATTTGTTCTTTTTGTAAAAGAGCGCGCAATGCTGCCGCTTTTTCTTGAATTTTAGCGTCGTCTGAATAACCACCAAAGCGCAAAACAGCAAGGGTTCGGGCTTCTTTTTTAGTTAATTGAACTTGTTGGCTATTGGGCTGTGGCAAATCTTCAAGGGTATATTGCTTGGGCATCACAAATGCCATTTGAGTCTGTTCGCCCATTTCCATTACAACGGGCGCAGTCATGGCAATTTTTGCTTCTTCTTGGTTACTGCCAAAAATATAGCCAGCAACTCTTCTAAAACCTAAACTACTGTTTTGATCGAAGGATCCTGGAGTCATGGTGGTCTGCGCCAAAATCAGTGCCGGGTAACGCCTAATTTCGGCTTTATTGGCAAGCACCCGAACTACTTCGTAGTCAGGAGTTTCAATAGAGGAGCGCATAAATGACATCGTGATAACAAATAAAAGAAGCGCACTAACAAGTACTAGAAGCAGTTTTTTCATGCCGATTTTATCATTTAAACATTGCAATTCTAAAAAAGTTCATATCTTTGCAGTCGAAATCGGCCTCGTAGCTCAACTGAATAGAGCATCAGATTACGGCTCTGAAGGTTTCAGGTTTGAATCCTGACGAGGTCACAAAGACAAGCCAATCCGCTAAGGGTTGGCTTTTTTCGTTTTGATAACCAGTATTTACCAGACTTGTAGTGCTTCGAATAAGTTAGATTTTTCGCCAATATTGGTTTGAATCCTGTCAAGTTTTTTTTGAGCTTTTAAAGTCCTATCTATCAAAAACAAATGTAATTTTGCATCGTGGAATACCTTCGTCATAGTAAAATACTGTCTGTCATGTGGCTCTTGATGGCGATATGGATTTTCGATTATAGTATAGATATTCCCGATCCTCAAAGCGATGCCGTTACGGAGGACCTTTCGTATAATGATATGGAATCCATTTCTGAGTTCATTTTTGAGTACTGTCTTGGTTGGGAGAATTTCTTTCCCGAACATGACGAAGATGATCCTGAAGATCGTGGAGGCTTTGCGAAGAAAATAGAGATCGCTTTTGTATTGAATCCTGTTATTCTTAAAGTAATCCCCAAAAACCATATTGATAAAACCAAGCATTCCTTTAATTACGCTACCGAAACACCTGAAATTCCATTTATACCGGGAGTAACCAAACCACCCCAAGCATAAATTAAATAACTACAAGTTCCATGGGAACAACAGCCGTTCTACTCATTGAGCTAATGGCAGTCATGTTAATTTAATTTATTCTAAAAATGTCAAAAACAATCATACAGCTGGCAATACTATTGCCATTTATTATCATTTCTTGTAGTTCGAACGAAAACAAGAATGAAACAATTGAAGCATTTGCTGTTGCTTCACCCGTTCAAAAAGACACCGTATTTTCAAAGGAATATGTTGCCGATATTCAGGCGGTTAAGAACGTTGAAATTCGATCACGGGTAAAAGGATTTATCGATAAAATCCATGTAGACGAGGGGCAATTGGTGAAAGAAGGTCAATTACTTTTCTCTATCAGTGCGCAAGAATATACAGACGATCTGCAGCGTGCTAAGGCGAAGTTGAAAAGTGCGCAGGCTGAACTGAAATCACTTGAAGTTGAATTGCGAAACGTAAAAGCACTTTTTGCAAAAAATATTATCTCTAAAACCGAAGTTGAGCTAGCAGAGGCTAAAGTGGATGCTGCGGAAGCGAAGTGCGAGGAATCGAAATCGGATGTTTCAACTGCTCAAATGAACGTTTCGTTCACACAAATCAAAGCTCCTTTTGCGGGGTACATCAATCGAATTCCGAACAAACTGGGGAGTTTGGTGGAAGAAGGGACTATACTCACTTCCATATCGGATAATCAGGACATTTATGCCTATTTCCGGGTAGCAGAATTCGAGTACTTGAGTTTTATGAAAACGAAAGGACTATCGAACAAAAAAGACCTTCATTTGATCCTTGCCGATAATTCTCAACACAGTGAATTGGGGGTGGTAGAAACCGTAGAAGGCGAAGTGGATAAATCGACTGGAAATATTGCATTTCGAGCAAAATTTGCAAATCCGAAACGCTTGGTAAAACATGGCTCATCAGGGAAAGTAAGTATTGATTTCGATCTGAGAAAGGCAGTTCTAATACCTATGAGCGCAACGTTTGAAGTTCAGGAAAACTACTACGTGTACGTGGTAGATGCGTCGAACACCGTTCACATGAGACGCATTTTTCCAAAAGTTTCGCTAACGGATACCTATGTTGTTTCAAAAGGAATCAGTACAAAGGATCGCTTCCTTTTGGAAGGAATTCAATTGGTGAAAGAAGGGCAGAAAATCAAAGTAAAGCAATCCTCTAACTAATTGAGTCATGGTATCAACATTTATTAAACGACCGCTTTTATCGGTCGTGATTTCCATTATTATTACCCTGCTTGGGGTTTTAGCAATGATTGGTTTACCGATGGCGCAGTTTCCGAGCGTTGCTCCGCCGGAGGTAAACGTAACAGTGGAATATACGGGGGCAAATGCCGAAACTGTTACTAAGGCAGCAGTAGTTCCTTTGGAGCGAGCCATCAATGGCGTTCCGGGAATGAAATACATGTCTTCTGACGCCGGTAACGATGGTGTTGGAGTGGTACAGGTGATATTTGAAGTAGGAACAGACCCGAACGATGCAGCAGTCAACGTGCAAAACCGTGTTGCAGCGGTAATGGGAGAATTACCTGAAGAGGTAATTAAAAACGGTGTAAAAATCGCTAAGGAAGAAAACGCCATGTTGATGTACTTGAACATCTACAGCAAAGACCCTTCCCTTACAGAGAAGTTTCTGTATAACTACACAGACATCAATGTATTGGCTGAATTGAAACGTGTAAAAGGCGTTGGTTATGCGGATATTCTGGGAGCTAAAGAATATGCCATGCGTATTTGGTTGAAACCGGATAAAATGCTTGCCTATAATGTTTCAACCGATGACATTAATCAAGCTCTGGATGAACAGAATATTGAAGCTGCTCCTGGTAAAATTGGAGAGAACTCAGACCGAAACAACAATTATTCCCTACAATATGTTGTGAAATATACGGGGAAGTTCAGTTCGGAAGACGAGTACAGAAATATTCCCATTCGGTCAACAGAAGATGGTCAGATTCTGAGAATTAAAGATGTTGCCGATGTGGAATTCGGAACTACTTATTTCGATGTTGAAGCAAAGCTGAATGGCAAGCCTTGTGCTTCCATTATGTTAAAGCAGTTGCCGGGCTCCAATGCCAGTGAAGTAATTGCAGATGTAAAAGAAAAAATGGCAGGGTTGAAAGAAAACACTTTCATCGAAGGAATGGACTATTCTATCAGTTATGACGTAAGCCGTTTCCTTGATGCGTCCGTGCATGAGGTAATCAAGACCCTGATCGAAGCATTTATTTTGGTGTCGTTGGTGGTGTTTCTCTTCCTTCAGGATTTTCGTTCTACGCTTATTCCAGCCCTTACCGTTCCGGTAGCATTGGTGGGAACATTCTTCTTTATGAACCTGCTTGGGTTCTCACTCAATTTGATTACGCTTTTTGCTTTGGTATTGGCTATCGGTATTGTAATAGACAACGCCATTGTTGTTGTTGAGGCAGTTCACTCCAAAATTGAAGAAGGACTTTCACCGAGAAAAGCAACAGAATCTGCAATGCGTGAAATTACAGGCGCAATTATCGCAATCACACTTGTAATGTCAGCCGTGTTTATTCCAACAGCATTTATGAGCGGACCGGTAGGGATATTCTATAAACAGTTCTCTTTGACTATGGCAATCTCCATTGTATTGTCGGGAGTAATTGCATTAACACTTGCACCTGCGTTGTGTGCGGTCTTTTTGAAGTCGAATCACGGACAAAAGAAAAAAGGGGTGTTTGGGAAATTCCTGAACGGCTTCAACAGGTGGTACGATGGATTGTCCGACCGCTACCAACGGTTTTTGGGTGTCTTTGTAAACAGACGCACGTTCACCTTCGGAGTGCTTGTCGTGTTTTGTTTAGCAACCGGGATTCTTGGAAAACTCTTGCCAAGCAGCTTCATCCCAAATGAAGATCAGGGAATGTTCTACGTGTCTGTTACAACCCCATCAGGATCAACTTTGGAACGAACCAAAGAAGTAGTAAATACGATACAGGCAAATGCTCAGGAACTTGAAGGAATTGAATCTGTCGCTACACTTGCAGGAACAAATATCCTGAGTGATGGTACGGGCGCGACATACGGAACGGTATTGATCAACCTCAAAAAATGGGATGAACGAAGCGTGTCAGTAGATGAAGTAATTGCACAGCTAACCGAGAAAACATCTTCCATTAAAACCGCAAAGATTGAAATGTTCCCACCACCCGCAGTTCCGGGATATGGTAATGCCAGCGGTTTTGAGCTTCGCTTGTTGGATAAAACAGGAAGTAACGACTTCAAAAAAATGGAAAGTACCGTCAAGCAATTCATCAAAGACCTGGAAGAACGTCCGGAAATCGGAGCCGCATTCTCTATTTTCGATGCAAGTTATCCGCAGTATTTATTGAGCATTGATTACGACAAAGCAGCACAGAAAGGCGTAACGGTGAATAACGCAATGAGTTCGTTGCAAACCTTACTTGGTAGTGAATACGCAACCAATTTTATCCGTTACGGACAAATGTATAAGGTTATGGTTCAGGCCTTGCCGGAATACCGATCAAAGCCGGAAGATGTTATGAACATTACGGTCAAGAACGAAAGTGGTGAAATGGTTCCGCTATCAGCTTTTTCGACGATCGAGCGGGTATATGGAGTAGACCAGATTACGCGCTATAACATGTTCCCGTCCGCAGAGTTAAATGGAGAACCTGCCGCTGGTTATAGTAGTGGAAGTGCCATTACCGCTATTCAGGAAGTTGCGAAAGCGAAATTGCCGAAAGGTTATGACATTGACTGGGCTGGTATCACCCGTGATGAAGTTGCAACCGGGAATGAAGCTATTTTCATTTTCATAATCTGTTTGGTTTTTGTGTATTTGCTGTTGGTTGCTCAATACGAGAGTTTACTACTGCCTCTGCCTGTCATTCTATCATTGCCAACCGGAGTATTCGGTGCATTTTTCTTCCTGTGGCTTTTCGGTTTGGAAAACAACATTTATGCACAAGTGGCAATCATCATGCTCATTGGTTTATTGGGTAAAAACGCCATCCTGATAATTGAGTTTGCCAGCATGAAACATAAGCAAGGCGCAACTCCGGTACAAGCGGCAATAGAAGCGACAAAACTCAGGCTGCGACCTATTCTTATGACATCATTTGCCTTTGTTGCGGGACTTGTACCGTTAATGTTTGCTGCGGGTGCAGGCGCAATTGGAAACAGAACCATTGGTTCATCAGCTGCGGGGGGAATGCTTATCGGTACTGTTTTCGGATTGGTAATTATTCCCGGGTTATACGTTGTTTTTGCTAGCGTTTCAGAACGTTTCAGCAAGAAAAGAATGAAAGAAAGACTCCCATTAACAGAAGACACGCATTAAAATGAAAAATATAAATCGAAAATTAATAACTCTGCTGTTTTTAATATCAGCAGTGATTACAGGTTGCAAATCTCTGAAAGATCCGGCGCAACCAAATTTTGAGCCTATACCAAAAACGTTCTACGCCGAACAAGCTGATTCTATCAATTCCAGTTTGTTAAGCCCTAAGGAGCTGTTCAATGACCCTTTATTGATCGATTTGATCGATACGGTTTTGGTTCACAACTTGTCACTTCTTCGTTCTCAAACTACAGTGATGCAATTAGAAGCGGACGTATTAGAGGCAAGAACGAATCTGATTCCGAAAGCAGGTGCTTATGTTGGCTACTCAAACCGGAAATTTGGATTACAAACAATGGACGGAGCGGGGAATATTACCACAACAATTGGTGACGGTGAATTGATCCCAATTAACCTGAATGACTTTAATCTCGGGCTACAAACTTCTTGGGAGATTGATGTTTGGGGAAAATTGCGCGCTCAGAAAAAAGCGGCATTATCTCGTTTTCTCGCTGCCAAAGAATCGCAAAACATGCTCAGAACATGGATTGTGGAACAGGTTGTAATCAATTATTTCAACCTGGTGAGTTTGGATGAAACCAAGAAGATCATTGAGCAGAACATTTCTTTGAATTCGGAGTTGGTTGAGGCATTAAAAAGCCAAAAAGAAGCAGGTCGAGCGAATCAGTTAAGTATCCAGCAATTTGAAGCTTTGATATTGAACTACAGCAATCAGTTGATCGTGATAGAACAGGAAATCAATAGTGCCGAGAACGAGTTGCGTAGATTGTCAGGAAAATTCAATAGTGAAATCAAGCGATCAGCTTTGAATGGAAATAGTCTCACGGAAATCAAGATGTCCGAGGGATTGCCGTCGCAAATTCTATCGAACCGTCCGGATGTGCGACAAGCGGAACAATTGATCATTGCCGCAAAAGCTGATATAAAAGCAGCACGAGCCGCTTTTTATCCGAGCCTGTCCATTAGCGGAAACATCGGTTATCAAGCATACAAAACGCGGTTTTTGTTTTCATCACCAGAATCCATTGCTTACGGTTTATTTGGAAACTTAATGGCTCCGCTCATTAATCGTGGGGAATTAAAGGCGAATTTCAAAAGAGCTACCGCAGTTCAGTTAGATGCTTATTACGGTTATCAAGAGTCCCTTCTCACTGCTTTTACAGAGATTAATAATGCTGTTTACGTTATAAATAGCACAGGAAAAATGATTGAAAACAAACAAAAAGAAATGGAACTGCTTCGAAACTCACGTGAAATTGCGGGTGATTTGTTCAATGCAAACCGATCAAACTATTTGGAAGTGTTGTTTGCCCAACAGAGTGCGTTAGCTGCCGAATTGGAATTTATTGAATTGCAAAAGAATCAATTTGCATCAAAGGTTTATTTGTATAAATCAATTGGTGGAGGTTGGAAGTAATTTATTACGAAGATTCGAGTACTTCAAGTTGAATAACACGCTCTAAATCTTCGATCAAAAAGTTAGAAATTTCCCCGCTCGGGGTCACAAGCGAAAAACCTAGCACGAAAGTGCCGGGTTTTTTGTTTTGTATTGCGTCACCAATTTATTGGTGTAAACAAATAAAAAAAAACCAGACTTGCGCAGCAAGGCTAGGGTTTCTATGCTTGGATTGAACTAATACGAGAGGATCTAAAATCCAATAAAAATTTAAAATTCTTTTACCCCTCTAGTGCATAATGTACAATTACTTAGATCTTTCCAAGGACTTGTAGTGAAACCACCCAATGAAGCGCCAAAATATTTAGACCATGCCGTATTGTTTCCAAGCGTGGAACTCCAATAATCGCGGTTATCAAAACCAGTTAAATTAGATTTCTGGCTGTGTATCAACTCTAATTCAGTTTTTGTTGGCATGCGCCAACCGTCTCCTCCTTCTGAATAAGCTTCTACTATTGCTTTTGAATCTTGCCAATTTTTATGCATCGCAAAAGTTACTTGATCAGTTTTAGCTGCAACCAAACCATGTTGTTTAGTTTCATCTAACTGAATAACAATTCCACCAAATGCATCTTGGCCAAGACTGTAGGTCTTATTTTGTTTGTTACAAGACACTAGAATTATACCTAAAACGGATATGTAAATTAATCTTAACATACTATAAATAACTTAATTTAAGTAAATGTAAGAATAAAATATCAAAACAGCACTATTTCTCCTCCACCCTCACCAACAAATTCACTTCAAAAACACCGCTTTGGTCGGCCTTGTAATTGGTGTGCCAGTAGTTGTTAAAGACATATAAATAAAGTGGTGAAGCACTTTGATTTTGGCGCTTCCAGACTTTTGCACCCGCTGTTTGGGTTTCATCAATCGGAGCACCAAGTTCGATGAGGTTACAATCTGGAGTGAACACCGTAATGCGCCACCTTTCATCTTCTAGAACCAAATGATCGGGAACACAAATAAACTCTTTATTGGAGCCCGGTAGTTGATCTTGAGCATACGCAACAAAAGATTGGTCGCCATATGTCAATGTTGGATTGCTTAAGTCAAAAGGCAAGCAAATATGTAGTGCTTCTTTGTCTCTAATTGCTTTTTTATCGATGGTGAACCGCAGACGAAATTCATTCGGGTTGGCAGTATGAAAATACGCCAGCGTGATGTTTAAATTGGAATGACCAATGTATTGTTCGCCCTTATTTAAATCGTTTTGCACGACAGTTAAAACTTCGTTGACCTGCGGAGAAATACCCTGACTGTAAATGCATGCGCCTATGCCGGGAGTGTCTTGCTTAAGTAATTCGCTATTTTTATAGCGCAATGAGCGTATGCCTGAATACGTTGAATCCCATGTAAAGGAGAAATGATTAGGTACCAATTTATTGCATCTCAAAGGCTTTCCATATTGTTGATCAAACCGAGTATACTGCGCTTGGGCCGAGTCTAGAAAAGCTTTTTTGATGCGCCATTGCTCGGTGGTGAAATAGGTGTCTGGCGCAGAGATACTGCACCAAGCCCCCCAGGTGTGCTCGTGAAATAAAATCAGGTTGCGGTGAATTTCGCGCAGTTGGGCTTGGAATTGTACTTTTTGATCTGCATTTAATTTTTGTTCACAATCAATTAGTTCCTTAACCAAACGGCGTGCTTGAATTTCTTCTGCTGCAGTAGAATAAGCACCGTCTTCCCAGTAAGGGCTAATTTCGCCGCTCACGAGTGGTAAAGCCGTTTGGTAGGTATTTAGAAATTCGTTAAATAGGGTATCTAAATTTGAAATTTGCAATTGTGGCGAACTGTATTTGTGGTTCCAGTCATTGACAAACTGACACAGCAGGGTGTCTACCGGGCCGTTGTCTGCATTTTTGGTGTAGCGTAGTTGCACCATTTCATATGGATAGTTTGCTAACTCGTGTGTGTAGGCAGAAAGACGCTTTTCCCATTCAAAAAATTGTTTCCCTGCCGCAACATTATGAAAATAAGAGTAACCTTTACCTGCCGTCCAAACCAATAATTTTTGACTCGTATCTGCTTTTGGGTGCCACAAAAACGGTTTGTCGCCGGTTTCATTGATCACACCTCCTACCCGATCGCCGTGGTCAGGCAGGTTCTGAACATAATTGGGCCCTAAAGACAAATACGGAATCTGTTGTTGGGTATAAGCTTCAAAAGCCGCATAAGTTTGCCCCGGAATATCAGTGACCATCGCATTGGAAATCTTCAAACCATATTTAGCTTCTAGTTCTCGGGCGTAGGCCGTAAGCCAACTGAACTCTTCGGGGCGCATTAGGCCCGTGAGGCAATTGGCATAGTTGGCCGACAGCACCAGTTGCCCATTTTTTACGGCGTTTACAAAAGCGGCTTCTTCTGCAGCGCTGGCCACTTTTAAAAAATTTTCCACTGCCCACAGAGACTCGATATGCCAAATGGGCTTTTGCGCGCCAGCCTTGCCCTTTTCTATCCAGCGCAGTGCCGAGCGTATATTTTCTGTCTGAATTTTGGCTACCTCTGTTTGTAAATGCGAGTAACCGATGTCGTTGTGTGAATGGTGAATAATATGGAATTCCAAGTTTTTAGTGGGGTGCACTTCAATGACAGCAAATTTTGTTTCGGCTTTTTTGCCATTTTGATATAAATCAAGGCGCAGTGTATCCTGACCAAAAAAAGCCTTTGGATAGGTGGCAATCGAAAACGTACAATAGCCTGCACCGACATGTGTTCCGTATTTCAAGAAGGACGATTCAAGCACCAGGCTATCTATTACTGCCGGGATGACGCACTCCAAATTAAGTGGCCTCATTTGGCTAGCGCGCAGCACCAAATTACTTGCTGTGGCAGCGAAGTCGAATTTCTCTTGGTAGTTGAAAACCATCAGCCAATCACGGCTTTGCACGTCCCGACCAACTATTTTAAAACGATTTTTTTGCGTTCCCACATTGGGCAAATCAAGTTCGAGGTAACCAAACATATCTTGATTGATGTCCTTTTCAAGTAAGGTAAAGTGGTAATGCGCTGAGGGTGCAAAATTACAAGCATGTTGTGTGAGCGCTTGTTGAACCCAACTTTTCTTGGTCTCGAAGGTAAACAACAGGCTATCGTTTAAATAAACATCAAAAAGACGGTCGCCACCGCTGGTGCCATTCGAGAAACCAATCAAAAACCGGTAAGATCCAATGCCATCGTGCAACACAGGCACGCCTGCCTCCCACTCAATTGCAGACACCCCATTGCAACGCGTTAGTAAAGCTTGGTTGGCAAAGGCTCTGAATGGCGAAAAATAAGTAATGTCTTCACCGCTTATTTTGGCTTGAAAACCTGCGGGTGCATTTTGCGCAAAAGAACAGCGCGCTAAACAGAAAAAGAGCAAAAAGGAATAAAATCGGTACAATGAAAAGAAATTAGTGCGTAAAAGACACACCTAAAGATACTAAATTCTAATTTTGCAACTAAATTCTGTTTATGCGCTTCAATCTTTCTGAAATCAACGAACTTATACGGTCCAGACGCACCATTTACCCCGAACAATTTTCGGACAGAAAGGTACACAAAGAACAAGTTGAACTCTTGCTAAATAACGCGCAATGGGCACCTACGCATGGCAACACCCAACCATGGCGTTTTCATGTTTTTATGGACGATGCACGCCAACGCATGAGTACCTTTTTAGGCGAGACTTACCTCAAGTTAACGCCCCCAGACCAGCAAAACGATGCCAAACTGGCAAAAATGCTACGCCGTCCTTTACTTGCTTCGGTAGTCATTGCAGTGAGTATGGAGCGCCAAGAAAGCGAGAAAATTCCAGAAATCGAAGAAATTGAAGCAGTGGCTTGTGCCATTCAAAATTTACACCTGAGCTGTACAGCCTATGGTTTGGGTGGTTTTTGGTCCACTCCGAAACTGATTTACAGTAGTGAAATGAATGACTTCCTTAGCTTAAAGCAAAAAGACAAATGCCTTGGTTTGTTTTATATTGGTTACCCCGCAATCGATTGGCCTGAAAACCAACACCGCAAACCACTCGAATACAACTGCACCTGGCTGACGCAATAATTCCCTTTTTCGTTCGAATTTTCGTTACTTTGTGTATGCGCGTTCTACTTGTATTTGTACTGCTCTTTCCATTTTTAGCCTTAGCTCAAGCGTATAACCAACTGGGAAAACCCAATTTTTTTGGCCTACATTACCGGCAGATCCTCCCAATGCAACAAATGCAATCGGGGACCCAAAAATTTAGTGACAGCGTCTTGCAGACCAGCATTACCCCAAACGATGGCTATACTTATGGCGGCATGCTCCGTTACGGCATTACCGACCTGATTTCCATAGAAACAGGTTTGTACTATACTCAGCGCAATTTTCAGATCCAAAGCACGCGTACCGACAGCGCCCTTACGGTAGACCAACGTCTGCGCTTTGTTCAATTTGAAATACCCATTCAGGGCAATATCGGTATCCAACTGAGTCGTTCTTTTTATGCCAATGCGGCACTTGGCGCTGCGGTTTTATATAAACCCTCGAGTGTAGCTACGTATATCAACCCTTACGATAAACATGAATTCAGACAAGTTGGTCTAGTCGATATCAATAAAAAAGTGGGTTTTGATATCCGTACGAGTATCGGTTTTGAGTATCGAAACAAAAAAGCAGGTGTCTTTTATTTAGGTGGCACCGCGTTTGTGCAGTTGCAACCTGCTTTTATCTTTTTGTCAAAGTATCAATTTGAAAATTTCAAGCAAGCTGCTTTCGGTGACGTCAATGCCTCCGGATTCGGCCTCGATTTCAAGTACTTTATTCCGTATACCAGACCAGGACGGCTTATTTTTAAGCAGGGCCCGATTGAATAAATCCACGGTTACCGAGTTTGTATCCAAGATAAGCCATTGGTTAAAGCGCCGATGAATAAGCCGAGAACAGACAATAAAATAGATTTCATATGCTAAAAATTGTATTTGGATGGGTGATTTAGGGTTCTTTGTAGAGTACTTTGTATTTCAGCTTCGCTTCTGATCTGCTGCACGCATTAAAATGCCACCATTCTGTAGGCAGCTGTCTAAAACCTTGAGCGCGCATAGCGTTTCGCAATATCAAGCGATTTTGGATTTGAGCAGTAGAGAGCTCACCGGTTCTTAAAAAAGAATCTTCGAGGCAAGGGTATGCGATTTTTCGGATATCGTCAAAACCGGCACCCATGTCTAAAGGTTTGCCATTGGGATCGGTTAGCGTGAGGTCTATGGCGGCGCCCATGTTGTGCAAACTCAGGTTTTTGGGATTCGATACAAATTTGGCGCGTTCCACCGGTGGCAAAGAATCGAGGGCATCCCACATTTTTTGTTGTACGGACACAGGCCTTAGTGCGTCGTAAATAAGCAAGTGATAACCCGGGTGCGTCTGAGAAAGCGCTTTTTGAACTTTGGCCAAGCGTTCAGCCACGTCTTTCTGCAAATAAGCCCGATCTAGGCTAAAATACAGCCGTTGGTTTAAAAAGTTATCGGCAGAAGCGTATTTGAGTTCAACTTGAATGTCTGGGGCCAGGCGCTGAACGTCGGTGTAAGTAGCAAGTTGTGCTGTTTTATTGGCTTCGGTTGATATTGGCTTGTTATTTTGTTTTTTGACATCACTTCTTTGAGGCGTATCCAAAGAACAAGCACACAAGAAATGGCAAGTAATAACGATGAAACCCAAAAACCGCATGGCTTAATGAGCTGCAAGAATGCTTTTGGTTTCGGCTTGAATGCGGGAGCGCAGGTTGTCAGAAACTGGAAAAAGCGGCAAACGCATGGTTTCTTGCATGAGGCCACGCGCTGCCAAAGCTACTTTCACGCCGCCAGGGTTTCCTTCTTCAAAAAACATTTTGGTTACCGCAAAGAGGTCGTAGTGAGCGGCTTTTGCCAAACTCAAATCTCCGGCCATTGCGGCATGAACCATTTGAGAAAATCTTTCAGGGAAAGCATTGGCTACCACAGAAATAACGCCATCGGCACCCGCAGCAATGAGTGGCATAGTGAGGTTGTCGTCGCCTGAAAGGACGCCAAAATTAGGTTTGCGCTGGCGTATGATATCCATAATTTGCTCCATGTTGCCAGAAGCTTCTTTAACGGCAACTACATTAGAGATTTCGGCCAACGCTAAAGTTGTTTCCACACTCATATTAGAGCCCGTTCTACCGGGCACATTGTAAAGTATAATAGGTAAATCGGTATAAGAAGCCACCGCCTTGAAATGGGCGACAATTCCGTTTTGAATGGGTTTGTTATAGTATGGAGAAACAGATAAAATGCCATCAACGCCTTTAGGCAAGTGTTTGAAATTGACTTCCAAACCAGCCGTGTTGTTACCACCCACACCATAGACCACAGGAAGTTTACCGTTGTTAACTTCCAATACTATATCCAGGACTTGTCTTTTTTCATCGGCTGATAGCGTTGGGGATTCTCCGGTTGTTCCTTGAACCACTAAAAAATCGGTGCCGCCGTCAAGCTGTAGCTGTACCAGGCGCTTGAGCGCTGGAAAATCAATGTTGTTATCTTGCTGAAATGGCGTCACCAAAGCGACACCTGAGCCTTTAAAAATGTTCATTGGGCTATTTTTTCTAGAGTTAGATGGATGTATTGAAGTTGGGCAGCTGCCTCTGTTTGGGCACTTGCAATTTGGAGATCAAAATGTGGGTGTTCGGCATTGAGGAGCAGGCGCCGACGGATTTTTGTTTGTTGAAGCAAAGGAAAAAATTTGGTCTGAAGACTACCGTTCCAGATCAATAAATCATAGTTTTTGTGAAGCTCAGCTTCTAGTTGTACATCTTTGAGTTTACCAAACATGGAGTAATCTGCAGGCGAGTTGTAGTAAATTAAAAAATGCGGTGGCAAGTTCTTTTTATCGAGTTCTTTAGGTACCGATACCACCACAAGGGCGTGACTGAATTTTTTGAGCGCTAAAAAATGATCAACGGCCTTGACAAACGCACGCATTTGGGCGTGGTCTTGGTAGTCCCAAAAGAGAACGATGCGGTTGGTTTGTTTCCAAATACTTTTTGTACTCACTGTGATATCAATTGGATGAATTCATTTTCTGTTAACAAAGTTACACCTAAGTCTGTAGCTTTTTGCAATTTGGAGGGCCCCATATTGGCGCCGGCAATTAAAAAATGTGTTTTAGCCGATACAGATGAGCCTAATTTACCGCCATTTCGCTCAATGAGTTCTTTGAGTTCGTCACGGCTGAAGGTCTCAAAGGTACCTGAAATCACGCAAGTTTTACCAGCTAAGATGGTAGAATCGAGTGTTTTTTGAGCGCATTCGAATTGTAGGCCTATTTGCTGCAGACCTCTTAGCAAATCTAAGTTAGCTTCTTGGGAAAAATAAACTAAAATGGACTGCGCTATTTTTTCGCCGATTTCTTCAACAGCAAGTAATTCTTCTAGACTGGCCTCGGCTAAGCGCGTAATAGTTCCGAAAGCGTGTGCCAATTTTTTGGCCACGGTTTCTCCGACAAAGCGGATCCCTAAACCAAAAAGCACGCGCTCGAAGGGTACTTCTTTAGATGCTGCAATAGATTGCAAGAGGTTATTGGCTGATTTTTCGGCCATGCGGTCTAAGGTAAGCAACTGATCAAAAGTAAGTTGATATAAATCTAATGGGTTTTTAATTAGGTTTCTAGAATACATTAATTCAACTGTTTCTTCACCTAAACCATCGATATTCAGTGCTTTTCTGCTGATAAAATGCATGATCTTGCCTGTCACTTGTGGCCTACAAGATGTATCGTTCGGGCAGTAATGCTGAGCCTCGCCTTCTTGACGAGCGAGGGGTGTATCGCATTCGGGGCAATGCTCAATAAATACAATGCGTTGCTGACGCTGGCGCAGCGCTAAATTGACACCAACAATTTTAGGAATGATTTCACCGCCTTTTTCGACCTGAACGGTGTCAAGCTCACACAAATCGAGTTTTTGTATTTGATCGGCGTTGTGCAAAGAGGCGCGTTTAACGGTTGTACCGCCCAACTGTACAGGTTTTAAATTAGCCACTGGTGTAATGGCACCGGTGCGCCCAACCTGAAAACTAACCGATTCCAAAAGTGTTTCAACTTGTTGGGTCTTGTATTTATAGGCAATGGCCCAGCGTGGCGATTTGGCGGTGAGTCCGAGCAGGTCTTGCTGCTCATAAGAATTTACCTTTAGTACGACGCCATCGATGTCAAACGGAAGCTGGCTGCGCTGCTGATCCCAGTAATGAATAAAATCCATGATGCCGGCAATGCTGTTAGTTTTTTCGATCATGCGTTTGGACGGGTCTGGCACCTTAAAACCCCATTCTTTGGCCAACATAACGGCCTGGTAATGGCCGAGCGCCTCGGATTTAAGACCGTAGACGCCGTAGAGATAACAATCGAGACCGCGCTTGGCCACTTCTTTGGAATCTAAGAGCTTGAGCGTGCCTGACGCGGTGTTGCGGGGATTGGCAAAAAGTACTTCTCCTTGGGCCTCTCGCTGGGCGTTGAGTGCCTCAAAATTTTGTTGTGGCATAAAGATTTCTCCGCGAATCTCAAAGTCTACGGGTACGCTTTTATCGAGCACAATTGGAACCGTTCGGATGGTACGCACATTGGCTGTGACATCTTCGCCTTGTTCGCCATCGCCTCTAGTGAGGGCCTGCTGCAGCTTACCGTCTAGGTATTGGATACCGATAGCTACGCCGTCGTACTTGAGTTCGCAAACAAATTCTGAAGACTCACCGAGTATTTTCTGACAGCGTTCAGCCCAATCAATAATGTCTTGCTCTGAGTAGGAGTTAGACAGCGAGAGCATCGGGAAACGGTGCTTATGGGTCTGGAATTTTTTGGTGAGGTCACCTCCTACCCGTTTGGTTGGGCTATTTGGATCTGCAAACGTTGGATATTGTTGTTCGAGGCCTTCGAGTTGCTTGAGCAGCGTATCAAATTCAAAATCAGAGATGGTCGGCGAATTGAGCACATAATACGCGTGGTTGTGCGCGTGTAGAGCTTCTCTTAAAGCTTTAATTTGAGCTGCAATTGCAGAATTTTCCATTAGATAAAATTAAGCTTTTTGCGCTAAAATCATGCGCTCTTTCCCTTGTAAATCTTTACAAATAATCTGATTTTTAAATGCGCCGACCTCCAAAAGCGCGCGCGTTTGTGTAGCTAAATCCTCGTGTACCTCTAACGCTAGATACCCATTCGATTTTAAATGGATCAAAGCAATAGAAACAATTTTTTTATAAAACAACAGCGGCTTATGGTCGGGTACAAACAAAGCCATATGTGGTTCGTAGTCCAACACGTTTGCCTTCATACTATTGGCTTCTTTTTCAGGTATATAAGGAGGATTTGAAACGATTAAATCAAATTGTTCTTGAGATTGCCAATTAAAAATATCTCCTTGCTCAAAAACTACTTGCAAGTTATTTAGCTCGGCGTTTTCTTCGGCCAGAACAAGCGCTTCTTTGGAAAGGTCAAGGCCTAAAACCGCTGCTTTTGGGAACTTCTTTTTAAGCGCCAACGCGATGCAACCTGAACCCGTACACAAATCGAGAATGGTATGAAATGAAATACCAAGACCTGCTATTTTTTCGATTAGCTCTTCGGTTTCCGGACGTGGAATAAGGGCCCTATGATCAATTTTTAGTTTTAAATCGGCAAAATCGACTGTCCCAATAATATACTGAAAGGGCTCGTTAGCTTGTAAGCGCTTGACTACAGCCCGAATGCGTAATAAATCAGATTCTGACAACCTTTGGTTATTATTGAGTAAGATCTCACTAGACGACCATCCAAAAAAGTCATTAAGGATGGTGGTCCACATCGATTTGCATTCACTCGGCGTAAAAGCACCCGAAAGTTTCTCAAAAAAATAAGACTTAGCGCTTTGCACGCGGTTATCGGCAACAAACATTTAACTCTTTTTTTGGCGCAATTTGATAAATGGCTTGATTTTTTCGTTTTCGATTAAAACCGTCAGGTTGTAGTATGCAATTTTCCATTGGCCATTTTCGAGAACGCAAACACCGCTACCGCGACATCCTTCCATCCATGTTTGTAGGTCTTCGTCAAAATAAGCGACCTGACCATCTGCCGCAAAATTCCAATGCCGATTGCTGGGCTTGAAATCCCAGGCCTTGCCTTTGTCGAAATAGGGCTTGCTGAAGGCCATGAACTCGGACTTGGTCCAGCGCTCACCTGGAGCCGTGCCTAAAAATATAAATTGCGTACTGGTGTAGGAGAAATAGGTCTCAAAATTGGCCTGAGCAGCTGCTGCATGCCAGTTATCCAGCATTTGATCCAAAGATTGAACATCTCTTGGCGCGCTTTGAGCGACACCGAAGAAAGAAATGCAAACGAGGACAAATCCAAAAGAGTAATTTTTCATGATTTTAATTTTTAAACAATGGAACGATATCTCCCGTTTTTACAAAGCATCTAACTTGAAAACACATTTGCCTTTGATAAAAGTGCGCCAAGCATAATTCTGAACTTGGCCTTGAAGACCATTCACAGGGTATTCGAAGATGGCTAAAGTTGCATCTTTACCCTTTTCCAAGGTTCCAATTCGCTTTTCTTGAAAAGCAGCAAAAGCAGCGTAGATGGTCATGCCGCGCAAAATCTCGGTGAGCGTGAGCGCTTCTTGAACTGGCCGGTTGAAAGCTGCTTGAATGGTAGCAAATGGATTGATTTGTTCAACCGGGAAATCGGTACCTAAGGCCAACATGCCAAACTGACCCAAAAGTATTTTGTAGGCGTAAGCACCTTTCATGCGCGCTTTACCCAAGCGCTGCTCGGCCCAGTCGGCATCGGAAACCGCATGCGTGGGCTGCACTGACGGAAACACAGCAAAATTGGCAAATTTCTGAAAATCTTTGGGGTCGAGTACTTGCGCATGCTCGATGCGAAAGCGGTGGTCTGGTTTGCGGCGGTAAACTTGCTCATAAATGGACAAAACCAACGCATTTGCAGAATCGCCGATGCTATGCGTATTCATTTGGTAACCGTGCTTCAAACAAAACTGAGCCAAATTGCGCATGCGTTCAACATCGGTCAGCAATAGGCCGTGGCTTTCAGGGTGATCGTGGTACGGCGCCTTGAGCAGCGCGCCGCGGGAGCCCAGCGCGCCGTCGGCAAAACATTTGAAACTGCGTATGTTCAGGTTGTAAAAACGGTACTGGCCATATTTTTGAACGAAAGCACGGTTTTGAGGTGTATCCATGAGCATGGCGTACAAATTGATTTTGAGCTTTTTACGTGCAATAAGTTCTTTTAACCAGGCTATGTGCTCAAAATCAATTCCGGCTTCGTGCACTCCTGTAATGCCATATTGGAGCAGTTCATCTTGTACTTGAAGCAAAGCCTTGAGGTAGTCCGATTTGGAATAATCCGGAATAAACGGCTGCACCAAATTCATGGCGTTATCGATAAGTAACCCTGTTGGTTCTTGGGTTAAAACTATTGTTTTGGAGAAAATAATTTCTCCTCCTTTTAAATATTTGATTTGGTCAAGCGCGCGGCTTTTTTTAAGTAAATAATTATTAACCAATGCAGCATGGCCGTCGATGCGGTACAAGCAGACGGGAATGTTTGCAAACAAACGGTTGAGCTCTTTGTTGGTTGGCATTTGTTGGCCTGCCCACAAAGTCTGATCCCAGCCATGACCGACCAAAAATTTGAGATTTGGATGCTGGGCTTTGTATTGCTCGCAGCGGTGAATGAGCTCTTGCTCTGAACGCACACCGTTCAAATCTACACCTAAAAGTTGCTTGGCATACATGAGCATGTGGCCGTGGGCGTCTGTGAAGCCAGGATAAATCTCCTTACACTGTGCATCTATTGTTTCATCTGAGCGGTATTTGTTGAGAATTTGGCGCTCTGGACCCACTTCGATGATTTTGCCACCACGAATTGCAATTGCTTCAGCAACAGCATCATCGGCATCCATCGTGTGAATTTTAGCATTGTGAATGACCAAGTCTACTTTTTGGCCTTTCATACAGGCTGTAAAAGCTGAAAACAAAAAAATTAAAAATAGGGATCTGCGCATATGTTAGAAAGGATAACCAATACCAAAATTCAAATAATTGGGCAAGAAAGGACGCGGCATAATGGCTTTAACTTGCTCTAGACTCATATTGAAATACTGCATACCTTCTTGGTAATAGGTTTCGCGGTCTTTGAAATCTTGGAAAACCCAACGCGCACCGTCTGCAAAAGCCGGGTCAAATACCGGAAAGCCAACATCGAGTCTGAGTATAAAAAATTCGAGGTCCATACGCAATCCAATACCAGAAGAAATGGCAATTTGCGGAATAAATGTCTGCACATTAAATTGAGATCCTGCCCGTGATGCATCTTCGCGGTAGGTCCAGATATTTCCAAAATCAGTAAAAATGGCGCCCTTAAAAGTGGAATTGAGCTCAAAGCGGTACTCCAAAGAACCACCAAAGCGGATGTCGCCGATTTGGGTAGCTAAGCGGTTGGTGTCAAGGTGGTATTTATAGGCACCGGGGCCAAGTGCACGGGCGCGCCAACCGCGGTTGTCATTGGAGCCTCCCCCAAAGAAGCTATAGTCATAAGGCATGGAGGTTTGGGAGTTGCCATAAGACAAACCGGCCCCTGCATGCATTCTTAGATGCAAAGTTGTTTTGTTTAGCAAGCGTTTGGATGCAATGAACTGGTTATCTAGGCGAAGGAACTGAGAGTACGGTTGTTTACCCAGCAAATACTGCCCATTCAGGGTATCTTGGCGCGCCCTGAACGCATAAAGTAAATTACCTGCAGCATCTAGCGAACTGTTGAAATAAAGCGTACCACTGTAGCGCTTTTTCTGACCTGGCTTCTGGTCTTTATCTTTGTTGGAATATTCGTAGGCAAACTTGAAATCTTGCCAAATAAATTGGTTGCTATAGGTATTGTACAAGAATAAATCGTTGATTTGATTGAGTTGCGCTTCAAAAGCAGCTGATTTTTCGATGTTGACGTACTTGATGACCGATGCACCGGGCAAACCCATCTGAAAAACCTGTGTTTTGCCGACTAAAAATTTCCAGGTATAATTCAATTGAAAGACCCGGCGATCAAAAATATTGCGCTTTTCAAAATTGAGTGCTGCACTGATAACTGTGCGCGGTTTTTGCCGCTTACCGAGTAAAGTAACAGGCGTTGGAAACAAGCCTGGTAAATCGAGTTTAAGACTAGGGCCAAGTTCAAAAGTATTAAAGGTTCGACCTGCCACAATAAGCTGCTCACTGGCGCTGGCATCAAATACAGGGGGCTGAGATTCAAAACCGCCGCCCAAAGAAAAGGTCAGGCGTTCGGCACCTCCATATAAATTTTTGTTGGTGTAATTCAATGAAGCCGCCGCACCAAGCAAGCCAAAACTAGAGGTAAAGCGCGGATCAAAAGCCCAAGACTGTTTTTTAGCTGGCTCGAGGTAATAATGCACATTGAGTTGATTGCTTCCCGGTATTTCTTCGATGTAAGGTTTGACAGACGTAAAAACACCCAATTGTACCAATGAACGGTAAGAGCGATCGAGGTAGTATTCTTTGTAAGTATTGCCCTGCTCAAGGTAGTTTTGCATCTCGAGGATATCTGGGTGTATCCAAGGATGAGCGCCATTAAAACGAAGCGTCATACTACGCCAGTTGCTTTTGGTTCCGTAGGGTACTTTGAGATCTGCGGCTTGTTTTTTGGAATACACCAAATCCTGGTACTGGAATTGTTGCAAGGTTTGAAGATATTGAGGCTGCAAGGAATCATAAAGGCTGAGTCCTTTTTGGGCAATTTCATTGGCAAAAGCACCTTCGACCTGAAGGGTGTCGGCCAAATGAAAATAGACCCGATTGATTTTAGTTTCGCGGTAAGGCACGCGCATCAAACTATCGGGATTGACGGCAGAGGGCACCATGCGGTCTTCAAATTTCACCATCAGATAGACTGTCATGGTTTGTCTGTTGGTATCGGCTGCATATTGAATGCTGCCGCTATTGAATTTATAAACACTTTCGTCGCGCATGAATTTTGCGACGCGTTCACGGTAGTCTGAGAGGTAATCAAGGTCAAAGGGCTTGCCAATAAGCGGATGTTCACCGGTAGGTCCAAATTCTTTGCGAATGAATTTTTGATGGAGGTCACGGAGCAAGCGCGGCCCACTGTAAGCAACGGAGTCAATGATGTAGACCGAACCTTCATTTATATGATAAATCGCCTGAACACTGCGTTTTTTTTCATTACAAATAATTTCGGAGCTCACCTTACCGTAGTAATATCCTTTTTTAACAAGGTAACGACCGAGTTGATCTTCATTTTTATGGTGTAATAACGTGTCAAATACCACTGGCTTTTGACCATATTTGTATTTAAGTTTTTCAGCCCAAATAGCTTGTTTGAAGGTACTGTCAGGAGCGGTTTTGTAACGGAAATCTTGCTTTCCTTTAGCGATGGCGCGCGCATTTCTTTTGACATTAACGGCGCTGACTTTGCTGCGCTTACGGGCTAATTTTTGCTCAAAAGATTGGTAGCGCTCGATTTTTTTCTGGGCCACTTTTGAGGAGTCAATGCTGTTGTACAGCCAAAGTTTCCAAGGCGCACCAAAAAAACGCGCGTTGGGTTGTTGACGCAACACTTGCGAGAGTTCATAACGGTCTAATTTTGTGCTCAGCGGATTGTCAAGCGTAATGCTTGTACTGCGCAACAGGTAATTGCCATGAGGCACATTCTTGGACAAACGACACCCCGCCAAAAACAGTGTTGCAAACACAAATAGTTGTACTTTTGAACTTCGACGCATTGTAGTACAAAAGTAAAGAATATTCAACTTGGAAAAGCTCAGTCAGCAAAAGATCAAAGACCTGAAAAAATTGCAGCTCAAAAAGCACCGCGATGCCGAACAGTTGCTTTATTTAGAAGGCGAAACACTCATAGCGGATCTCCTTCAAGAATTCCCGCAATATATCGTTTCGCTGATTGTACAAGAACAACATGCGCCTGCATTTGAACACCTCGGGTTTCCACTGCTCACTGCAAGCAATCAAGACTTAGAAAAACTGACCCAACTCAAAACACCAAAAAAAGTCAATGGGGTGGTACGTTACCCCAAAGCGCTTTCTTGGCAAAACGGACAAAAAGCACTTTTGCTCGATCAGATTCAGGACCCAGGCAACCTTGGCACCATTATCCGCAGCGCAGATTGGTTTGGTATTGAACATATTTTTTGTGCCCCGGGTACTGCGGACTACCTCAACCCAAAAGTGATCCATGCTTCTATGGTTTCTGCTTTTCGCGTCAATATTCATTACCAAGATTTGGGCCCGCTGATTGCCCAGCACCCCGACCTTACTTATGGCGCGTTCATGGACGGCACTGACCTGGCGCAAGTTGCGCCAGAAAACATTCAGTTTTTGGTGCTGGGCCACGAAGGCCACGGCATTAGCGTCGCTATAGCGAAACAACTCCAAAACCGTATCGGTATCCCGAGAAAAGGCAAAGCAGAATCTTTGAATGTAGCCGTGGCAGCGGGAATTTTGCTGAAACATATCAGTAAATAACACTTTTCATTAGCAAGATCAGGAAAAAGGATGTATTTTTGCAAACTTCCCTTTTTTACGATGCTAGATCTCGATTTATACGAAGCCAAAAAACTCTACCCTTTTCAAGAAAAGACCGTTAATCAGGTCCTCGACGAACTCCGCAAAAACGGCAGTAATTACAATTTGCTCTATCAGTTGCCAACGGGCGGAGGCAAGACTGTTATTTTTTCGGCCATAGCCAAACGCTACATTGAAGAATCTGGTAAAAAAGTACTGATTCTTACCCACCGCATTGAGCTTTCTATCCAGACCTCAAAGCAGCTATCGGCCATACAGGTACCAAATAAGGTGATCAATTCCGAGGTCAAAACGCTCGAAGATCAAGCCGACTACACTTGTTTTATTGCCATGGTCGAGACGCTCAATAACCGCCTCAATGAAAATGACCAGTTCATCGAAAATATTGGCTTAGTGATCGTCGATGAAGCACACTACAACAGTTTTCGTAAAATCTTTCAATTCTACGAAGACGCCAACATCTTGGGTGTTACCGCTACCCCACTCAGCAGTAACCGAAACTTACCGCTCAAAGATCACTACAACAAATTGTTGGTTGGCGAATCCATCTCCAATCTAATTACCGACGGCTATTTATCAGACGCAGAAACCTACTCATACGACGTCAATTTGCACGGCCTCAAAATTGGCTCAAACGGAGACTTCACCGTGAGTTCTTCTGATCTTTTGTATTCCAATTATTTCATGCAAGAGAAACTCATTTTCGCTTATGAAGAGGTCGCCATCGGAGAAAAAACACTTATTTTTAACGCCGGTATCGAGACCTCCAGACGCGTCGAAGAATCATTCAAGAAGCTCAAATACAACATTAGGCATCTCGACTCTACTTTTTCGGACAAAGACCGCAAAGATGTCATTAAGTGGTTCAAAGAAACCCCTGAAGCCATTCTCACCTCGGTAGGCATCCTGACCACCGGCTTCGATGAACCATCGGTCCAAACGATCATTATAAACCGTGCGACGCGTTCTCTGACGCTATATCACCAAATGATCGGCCGCGGTTCACGACGCATTCCCAACAAATCGCAATTCAAAATCATAGATCTGGGCAATAACGTTCGCCGCTTTGGATACTGGCAAGACTACATCAATTGGCAAGATGCTTTTCGTTTTCCGGATCGCTTCTTAGAATCGCGTATTTCTGAACTCGAAGACATGGAATTCGAGATAGAATACGAGTACCCGAAAGGTTTTGAGCAACTCATCAAAACCCATATTTTAGAAGAATTCTCCATTAAAGAATGCTACCTAGACTGTATAGACAAAGGCAGTAAAGGTAAGGAGGCTATTGATATGTCGATCAACAACCATTTCAATGCCATTGCTTCATCGGCCACCAACCTTGACCATGCGCTGTCTTTGCAACAACTTTTGCAAGACCACATCGAACACCGAGTCAAACACTACACCAAGTGCATTTCTAAATGCACCGACAACTATTTCAAGTATTTACTTGAAACCTACAACCGTCAACTCAGTCAGAAAATCAGACTCAGCATCGAAGATTAACTCCTTTTTTTTGTAAATTTAAGCCTATGAAAAAATGGTCCTTTCTTTTCTTTGTAGTGCTGTTTTCACACACGATTTCTGCCCAAAATAAACTCAAGGCCTACCTGGATACCAAGCAGTTTTACGCCCCCGAAATTGGTCCCTACCTTGAAATCTACATCGAATTTGCGGGCTACACCGTTCAATTTCAACCGTGTAGTGGTGGCACCAAAGCTACAGTAGTGGTCGATATCGCCATCATTGACTCCGTAGGCCAAACGACATACAAAGACCTCTACGCCCTCGACTCTCCCATCTCTACCGATTCCTCGCAAAATAATTTTATCGAAATTATTCGCGTTCCGCTCAAATCGGGTCCTTATACACTCTCTGTCCAACTCGAAGACGCATACAGACCCAAAAGCAGCATCAACGGCACACTCCCGATTCAAGTCAACGACATCGGCACATCGCTTGCATTTTCATCAATCGAACTCGTAGATCTAGCTTTTGAAACAACCGAGTCAAGCCGTTTTACCAAATCCAATTACTACATCATCCCGCTGCTCAACAATTATTTCAATAAGGAAATGAATAACATTCCTTACTATACGGAGATATACGGCGCAAAAGGCAGCATCCAAATCGACCGTCAAGTCATTAACGCCGAAAACGGACAAATTTATCCTGCACTCGCCCTTAATAAAACATATCCTCATGACGGGCAGCCTGTACTTGCGCTCATGCACGAAATCAATATCGAGGACCTACAAACCGGAACTTACCAAATTCAATTAAATGCCAAAGACCTCAGCACTGGCCATGTTAGTTCCCAGATCTTCGATTTTGAACGGTTCAACGACAACGAGGTGGCTTTTGATATAGCGTCCATGCTTCTCGACCCTGCTTTTCAAGGGTCTATTCATGAAGACAGCGTGGCGTTTTACCTTGAAAGCTTGATACCTATTGCAAAACAGGGGGAAATCCGTACACTTATTGACGTCCTAAAAGCCAATGATAACGAACAAATGCGCAAGCATCTGCAAGCTTTTTGGTTTCAAACCGCTGGAGCCAAAGCTTATGAGCAATGGCTTAGTTACCAAAGTCAAGTTCGATCTGTTGAAAAATTCTACGCCAACAACTATATGGAGGGCTTTGAGACAGACCGCGGGCGAGTTTACCTTAAGTATGGCCAACCGAACTCAATTGTGGTCAAAGAATCATCACCTAGCGAATACCCATATGAAATCTGGACCTACGACAAAATTGGTATTTACAGTAACCGTCGTTTTGTATTCTATAACCCAGACCTGATTACCAACAACCACCGTTTATTGCACTCAGACATGGTAGGCGAATTGCGCAACCCAGCTTGGCAGCAAATATTGGTGCGACGCAATACCGTAAACGGCACAGTCGACGATCCCAACATGATGAATATCAAACATTTTGGTGGCAATTCCAACGATTTCTTTCGCCAATACTAAGCTGCACATGCCAAACGCAATTGTTATTCTCAATTACAACGGGTTAGCACACCTGCAAACCTATTTACCAAGTGTTGTAGAAAACAGCCCCAACTGGGACATCTTCATTGCCGACAACGCCAGCACCGATACTTCTGTCTCTTTTGTAGCACAAGCATTTCCTTTGATTAAAATTATTCAACTCGCGCAAAATTTTGGATTTGCTGAAGGATATAATCAAGCCTTAGCTACCATAGAAGGAAAATATGAACATTATTTTATCCTCAACAGTGATGTCCGCCTGAGGGCCAATTGGGACCTCCCTCTTCTCGACTTCCTCGAAAAGAACCCGGGTACAGCTGCTGTTGGCCCTAAAATACTTTCGGATCGGCAACCTGAACATTTCGAACACGCCGGCGCAGCCGGTGGTTATTTAGACACTTTTTATTTTCCGTTTTGCCGAGGGCGTATTTTTGAATCTGTAGAACAAGACCTCCAACAATACGATGGCGCACAAGAAGTCACTTGGGTCTCTGGCGCCGCGCTGCTTATTCGATCGAAAGATTTTCACGAAGCAAGTGGTTTCGATTCTGCCTTCTTTGCCCACATGGAAGAAATCGATTTAGGCCTCAGATTGGCCAGCGTTGGAAAAAAGCTCTTTTGCATCCCACAGTCTAAAGTCTTTCATCTAGGTGGCGGAACGCTCAGTTACGACAACCCCAAAAAAGCCTACCTAAATTTCAGAAATAGTCTCTGGATGATTGTCAAGAACCAGCAGCGCTTTTTAGTACCCGTCTTATTTATTCGAATGGCCCTCGACGGCATTGCCGCAATTCAATTTTTAGTTAAGGGGAAACCGCAATTGACTTGGAAAATTTTCCTAGCCCATATGGCCCTCTACCGTCATTTTATAACATTCTACAACAAACGCCAAAAAGCGCCTGCCCGTCCTTTTAAATACCATGGGCTCATCATCTGGGATTACTTTGGAAAAGGCGTCCGCAATTTCAGCGCTCTCAACAAACGAAAATTTCATTCATGACAAAATTCAATTTTGGGATTTGCAGCCTTCTGCTCTCTTTTTACAGCTTGGCGCAGGTTCCAGACCTTCAGAAAGCCAGCGATAAAGCCCAACAACGATTTGGCGCCGCCGGAACAAAGCCAGTTCAAAAGGAACTCTTGATTCCGACTATGCTCGTCAATCCATTAATCGGAACTGGCGGCCACGGCCATACCTTTCCGGGCGTATGTGCGCCTTTCGGCATGATGCAACTGAGCCCAGATACCCGCTACGACGGCTGGGATGGCTGTGGTGGCTACCATTTTACGGATTCTATTATCTACGGATTCAGTCATACACATTTAAGTGGAACTGGCGTTCCGGATTACGGCGATTTACTACTTGTGCCACAAAGTGGCGAGGCCAAATGGAAAGGGAAATTTGAAGAGCCCAATGGTTATGGCGCTACCTTTAGTCATAATGATGAAGTCGCTCGACTCGGTTTTTATGAGGTTTTATTAAAAGACGAAAACATCCGTGTCAATTTGTCTTGTACTCAAAGAGCAGGCATTCATGAGTATACCTTCTTAAATGCAGCCGAGAAAAAATACGTATTGCTCGATCTCAATTACCGCGATAAACTGCTAAAAGGAAATATCCAAATCATCGATAAGCAAAACATCAATGGATTTCGAATTTCTGAAGCCTGGGCCAATCAACAACATTTTTATTTTCATTTAACCACTTCGATCCCTTACAGCAATTACAAGTTGATTGATCAAAATGGCGAACTCAAACTACTCTTGGAATTCCCGATAGAAACTAAAGAGTTGCTCATCAAAGTCGGTATGTCTCATGTAGATACTGAAGGTGCTAAATTCAACCTCGACTCCGAAATCTCTCATTTTTCTATCGCACGCGTCTATCAGGAAAATCAAAAGCAATGGGAGCAAGAATTTCAAAAAATTAAAGTGAATGCAGACCAACAAACAAGTAGTGTTTTCTACACCGCTCTGTATCATTCCATGATTGCACCAAATCTTATGAGTGACGTCGATGGACGCTACCGAGGCCGCGACAACCAAATACACCAACTCCAAAACCTCCAGGACCAACAATACACCGTTTTCTCACTCTGGGATACTTACCGGGCCAATCATCCGCTTTTCACCATCATCGACCAAAAACGTACAGGCGCCTACATACGAACATTTTTACGTCAGTACGAAGAAGGCGGCGACCTTCCGGTCTGGGAACTCGCTGGCTGCGAAACCGAATGCATGATTGGTTACCACAGCGTAAGTGTTATTGCCGATGCCTACATGAAAGGCATCAGAAATTTCGATGCCAACAAAGCACTTAAAGCAATGGTGAGCACCGCCAAAGCCAATGAATTTGGCAAGTTGGCTTACGCCAAAAATGGCCTCATTAGCTCTGCCGACGAACCCGAATCGGTGTCGCGCACACTTGAGTACGCCTACGACGATTTCTGCATTTCCACCATGGCTAGCACACTCGGCAACAAGGCAGTCGCTCTTGAATTTGAGCAGCGCAGCACCAATTTTGTCAACCTCTACGACCCCAATACCAAATTCATGCGCGCACGCCGCGGCGCCCAGTGGTACGGGCCCTTTGACCCAGCCGAAGTCAATTTTAATTACACAGAAGCCAACTCTTGGCAATACTCCTTATATGCACCACAACATATTGATTTACTTACCAACCTACTCGGAGGCCCAGATTCCCTTGAGATTTGGCTTGACCGTTTGTTTACCACCGACATGAAACTGAGTGGCCGCGAACAAGCCGACATCACAGGGCTCATTGGCCAATATGCGCATGGCAACGAGCCTTCGCACCACATGGCTTACCTATACAATTTTACCAACGCGCCCTATAAAACGCAACTTTATGTAGACCGCATTTTAAATGAAATGTACCACAACGCCCCTGATGGTCTTTCTGGCAACGAAGACTGCGGCCAAATGAGCGCCTGGTATGTTTTGAGTACTCTAGGTTTATACCCTATTGCACCTGGCAAACCAGTTTATCAGATTGGGCGCCCACTCGTGAATAGTGCCATCATCAATTTAGAAAATGGCAAAAGCATTCAGATCATTTGCAATGCGCAATCCAAAGAAAATAAATACGTTCAAAAGGTCACCTGGAATGGACAAGTACTTACCCAAATGCAAATCAGCCATGAGCAACTCATGCAAGGTGGTATCTTAGCTTTTGTCATGGGGCCCAATCCACTGCCAAAAAGTCTTGTACTTAAACAAGCAAGTATAACCAAAACTGAATTTATTGCGCCGGTTCCATTTATCAAAACAGAACAAAGGGTCTTTAGCGATTCACTTCTCATTGAAATTGATGTAGTTCGTCTTCCCGCTACAAACAACCCAAGTCAGGTCATACTCTCTTATGAATTGAATAATGGCAATTGGCAGGATTTTCAAGCACCATTTTACATCAAGGAAAATACGACCATTGCCATCAAAGCACATTACAAGTATCCGAATGTAAAGTCATTTGCAAGCGCTACGGTTGCAGCCAGCTTTATCCGCAAAGATCCCGGCGTCCAACTGCACTTAAAAAGTACGTACTCCAACCAATACACTGCGTCCGGAAAAGATGCACTCATTGATGGCTTAATAGGTGGCAACGAATTCAGGACAGGAGATTACCAAGGATATTACAACCAAGATGTCGTGGCGGTTATTGAATTCGCAGCGACCAGAACCTTCAAGGAGGTTGGTATTTCTTACATTCGCGACCAAAAAGCTTGGATCTTTGCGCCAAGTAAAATAACCATCGAGGCAAGCATAGATGGAACGGACTATTTTACGATTGCACAAAAGGATTTACCCAAAGCTACATCTTATGATCAGAATCCATTTAAAGATAAAGTCTTAATCGATGTGAATAGTGATAAGAATTTAAAATACAAATACTTAAGGTACACCATTTCAAATCCAGGTTTACTGCCGACATGGCACTTAGGTGCGGGCAATCCGACTTGGTTATTTATAGACGAACTCTTGTACGAATAAGTAAAAACCTTCAATCCAACTATACCAAAGGTATTTTACCCTTAACAATGCCGTAGGCTTGATCTATTGCTCCAAATTTGCGGTAAAAAGCCGCAATGCTTTCTTGGTTGGAGCCAATAAAATCGAGTGTAGAAAAATCTCGACTAAATTTTTCAATAATCGAATCAATTAAAAAAACCAAAGCACCGCTTTTTTTACCTTGATCATTGAGCGTCCCTTTCATAAAATACAATTGCGCATTCCATTTAAAAAATAGGCCGACTGCTACTAATTCTTCTTCTTTATAGGTCCCGTAGCAATATAATGATTCTTTCTTCGCGGCAGCGGCGGCAAGTTTTTCAAGACGAAGCCATGCTGCTGAATTTAAATTCCCTAGACCCTCCCCTTTTTGTTTGATAAAAAAAGATTGAAAAGTAGCATACGATATTTCCTCGATCTTCAGATCATGTACTTTCTTCAAATTACGTTTTAAATTCTCAGAATAGCCCGCTCTCAGCTTCTCGATATCGCTAGCGAGTTTTAGTTTTTGAAATTTGCCGGTTTGCTGCACCAAAATATCGGTTCTATTCAAAGAGATATTGAGATGTAAAAAGAGTTGTTTTTGTAAAAAACTTACAATTTTATTGCATTGCGCGGTATCTAAATTGGCCACTAATTCTAATTCCCGAATAAACAACGGTTGTAAATAGGCTTTTATCCCGAGCTTTGGAGCAAATGGTATGCGCAGCAGAATTTGATTTGCGTCATTTAATACGTAGGCCCAATGCAGATGCAAGGCATCTTGCACCCAGGGTTGGCTGAAAAAACTCAAATGCGTAGCGCAAGCAACTATTTGCTCGTACTGGCGTCTTAGATCTGGATGTTCGGTAACGATACGCATCTATTACGAAGTTAAGTAAAGCTATGTAGCACACAACTGAACTTGTAATTTTTTTACGTATTTTCGTTGAACGCTTATTCTGTAATCTATATTTCAAAATACCATGAAAAATATCTTTTCCGTTGCTTTTGGTTTGCTCTTGAGCGCTAGTGCATTTGCCCAACAGCCTGCCACACAATCCGCTGAACCCAAAACGCCAGAAGAACGCGCCAAGTTCCAAACCGAAAAAATGGCCAGCGAATTACAATTATCCGACGCCCAAAAAGAACAAGTTTACACCATCAACCTTGGCATCGCTCAAAAGAACGAGGGTATTCGCACCAGCAATTTCTCCGAAGAAGAGAAACGAAGCATTATCAAATCAAACCGAGAGGCGCAAATTGAAATGCTCAAAAATGTACTAACCGCCGCACAATTTGAAAAGCTAAAAGCCGAAATGAAAACCCAACACGCACAAGGCGGCAAGGAACACCACGAAAAACATTAATTTTTTTAATAGGTTAAATTCAAACCAAAAAAAGGCTCCTCACGGAGCCTTTTTTATTGGTCAGTTTTTTACTTTGTACAATATCAAGACTTTATGTACTTGAAAGATTTACTTGCGCCTGATGAATTGATCTCAATTAAGTAAAGTCCACTCGCCCATTCGCTTGCATCGATTTGGAAATTTCCAGCTTCGATACTCAGGTTGTGTATGAGCTGACCATTCAGGTTACGCACACTAATAACTGCTTGTTCGTGACTCTCAATATTTAACACATCAAGGAATGGATTGGGATAAACCTGTACTTGCAAAGGCGCTAGCGCGGTAATTCCAATGTTGCAATTGTTGTTAGCCAATGGCGTTGGGATAATCGTAGCAAAATTGAGCCCCGCATCTGGGCAGCGCGCATAGGAAACATTCGGTAGTTGCGGACCAAAAGCAACTTGATCATGTACATTAAACCCATGAGACAAATAAACGTAGTCACCAGCACTACTTAATTTGAAATTGGCATGTAAGCCAGGTTGGGTGGTGTCTTTGTCAGCCCAAACCAACAAGTACCCATTTGCCGGAATGGTTGTGCCGGCTGGAAAAGCCCAAGCCATTAAATTGAGTGGGTCATCAGAAAGATAAAAACCAGCTAAATCTATTGGATTACTGGTCGTATTGATCAGTTCTATCCAGTCATCGGATTCTCCGCTTGGATCGAAATTAAGGGAGTCATTAGAAGCCAACAATTCGTTGATGAGCACAGAACCAATTGCCGGAGCAGGAAAAACAACTGCGAGCGTATGGTATTCATGTTCTGCACGCACCGGAGAAAACAAACCTGCTTGGTTGTTATCTGCATAGATATAATATTCGAATGTAAGTCCATTTACAGGTACCTCGACGCCATAGGTGTGGTCTCCGGCGGTACCATCGTTGTGGTTGCCATCGTCGAACATAGCGACACGATTGAATTTGAGTTGATTATTGCCGCGATACCCTAAATATACGGCTGTTTCATTTGAGCAAGTGGCATTGATGGTAACGGTTGAACCGTAATTGAGCGGTGCCGATACTGCACCATGGGCGGTAATGCCGGGAGCTTGCAAAACGTAAGCCGCATTTGTGCTAAAAAACTGCGCGCGCGCATCCATTAGTGCTTTAATTCCTGGAATACTGCCTCCTCCACCTGGTCCTCCGCCAGCTACGGCAGTTGTGAGACTATTCAAGAACTGTGTATAGGTATAGAATTTATAGGGGTCAGCCTGAATGGATGAATCGGCGAGGGTCAAGAGGTTTTGCGCCCACGTTTCATAAAGGCCACTTGCAAACATTTCTTGTACCATAGTGCGAACATGTGCCATATACATACGCTTGTATAGTGGATTGGCCATGATTTGCTTGATGAGTGGGTGGTTGTTGGAATTAGCGTTCGAGAAAGGATCTAGTGAAGACGGGGTAAATGTCCCTGAGCCAGTACCGCCAGGAAAGCCACCAAAACTCATGTTGACATCCCATACGGTGGGAACAAAGCGTCCATTGGCATCCCAACTTAAGTAATAATTTTGACGAAATGCTCCGTTGTAGGAATCTAGGTTGACAAGTACATTATTGAAGGCCAACATCCAAATAGCCCGATCGATATCGAGCACACCTTCAATATTAGCAAAATTGTTGTTGAGCACATTACACAAGGCTACCAAGCGGTTCCAACCGAAATCGAATTTCAGATCATAGCCATTGAAATACAAACTGCTATCTGCACCAAGATATTTTAAGTCAGGACTTGTACCGCCGCCTGGACCTGCTCCGCCCACAGGATTACATTTAAAATAGGTGTCGTTTTTATAATAATGAGTTACATTGAAATCATCTTTAATAGGTTCATTATTTGTATAAACCCCACGGTATTGGCCATTGATGTATACACGGGCAAAATTTGAACTTGGACAATCCATGTATTGCTCTAGAATTTGATAAGAGAGGATTTCTCTGATCATGGACGGGTCTTTGTAACCGTTAGATAGCTTGATATCTGTAATACCGTGGTAATCTTGGTTGGCTTTGATTGTATTGAGCTCTATGCGCAAGGGATTTTTTTGATTGTTTGGGTTGTAGGAACTATTGCCCTTGTAGCGTACACCACAAGAATCAAAAGAAACACCATTGATCCGAATTGAATCGGCATAAATGTAGGTCTCAGTTGCCTCGTTTGCATCGAGTTGGGCATCCCAGTTGCTAAACGAAAAGAAAATTTCAATAACCTGAATGGTATCCCTATTGTAAAAGCTTTGCGCCTGAGCAAAGGATTGAAGTAGCAAACAAGAAACAGCGGTAAATATAAATCGTGACATAAAAATAGTTTGAAATAAGTCGGTAGAAGTATGGAATTAGTTGTAAACTTTTAACTTTGAAAGATGAAGTTACCAATTTTAAGTTTACTGAGCATTGGATTGCTCTTTAATAGCTGTGCACAAGCACCTCAAAAAAAAGAGCGTAAAGCTGCAATTTTACAACTTCAAACCACATTTGAACTACAAGATTTTCTCAAAGAGAACAAAGACCTTGACGACGCTGTCGAAAAAGTTTTTGCCTCTCTCGACGACACCGCAATTGTTGCACAGCTCATCATGCCGGCTGTAGGCCGTCTAGGGCAAGAAAAAAGCACCATAGACCAACACATCAAAGACCGCATCATCGGTGGTGTGCTAATGCTCAATGGCACCAAAGAAGGCTTCACTTCTTGGATACAAGACTTCGAAAAGCAAAATGCGAGCTACGGAAACCTTCCATTTTTATACAGCGCCGATGCCGAACCGAGCTTAGTGAATAGAAAAATCACGGGCTCCACTCCAGTTAAAAAGGCCAACGAAATGCAATCTATTGACGAAGTCCGTAGTTGCGCACAAACGATTTCAAAAGACCTGAATGCCATTGGAATCAATTACAATTTCTCGCCTGTTGTCGATATGTCGCCAAACGCAACTGTTGGTTTTAGAAGTTTTGGCGCCGTGCCAGCTAATATCATTCCTTGGTCAGGCGCATTTATTGAAGAAACACAGGCCCAAGGTATTGTGGCTACCGCCAAGCACTTCCCTGGGCATGGTTTGGTTTCTGGAGATACCCACAAAGCACTTCAGGTAATTGACGGCGAGCTCAAAGAAATTGAGAATTACCCACCGCTCATTGCCCAAGGTGTCTTGTCTATCATGGTGGCACATATTGCCGTTCAAAATAATCCAAAATACAACACCAATGGTTTGCCTTCAACTTGTTCCAAAGCAATCGTCACAGACTTACTTAAAAATGAAATGGGCTATAAAGGCTTGATTGTCACCGATGCCATGAATATGGGTGGCGTAGTGGCCGTTCCAGAGGCTGCCTACAAAGCAGTAGCAGCAGGCTGCGATATTGTACTGATGCCTGTAGATGCCAAAAAAGCACACAGCGAAATCCTGAACCATTATCGCAAAGACGCCGCATTTAAAGCGCAAGTCGATGCAGCTGCCAAGAAAATTATTCGAATGAAAATTGCACTGGGCCTACTCAGTGCGAACTAAGTTAAATACAGATCAATTAAACCCTCAGGAGCTTTGATAAAAAGCTCCTTTTTTTTGCGCTCAACTTTTAAGATGAGGCCATCAAAAATAGGGACAATAATTTCAGTGCCATTTAAATCGATTTGCAGCAAAGGGTTGGCCGTCATATCGATAACGTCGGTCACGACACCTATTGCCCCTTTGGCAGAGTCAAAAACGCTAAAACCAATGATTTCGTGATCGTAAAAAGATGTTTGGTCTAGTTCAGGAAGAACTTCAAGGGGTAAATAAGCCTTTTTCTTGAGGAGCCGTTTTGCGGCTTCTTCGGTGTCAATGCCTTCGAATTTAACAGCGACAAAACCTTTGTTTTTAAGTTTAAAACCTTCGATAAAAAAAGGAGTGAGTGTACCATTTATATCAAGGTACAAAGCATCGAGGCCCTGGTATTCTGCCGGATGAGAAACGTCTAAAAACAGCGAAACTTCACCTTTAAATCCGTGAAGTTTCGCAATAAGACCTAAGTAATAACAATCTTGTATCTGCATATGCTTATTCAGCAGCAGCTTCTTCTGAGGCTTCTTCAGCAGCAGGTGCTTCTTCAGCGGCAACTTCTTCAGTTGCAGGCGCCTCTTCAGCAACAACTTCTTCAGTTGCAGGTGCCTCTTCAGCAACAACTTCTTCAGTTGCAGGTGCCTCTTCAGCAACAACTTCTTCAGTTGCAGGTGCTTCTTCAGCAACAACTTCTTCAGTTGCAGGTGCTTCTTCAGCAACAACTTCTTCAGTTGCAGGTGCTTCTTCAGCTACCTCTTCTACTTCTGGGGTGTTTTTAGCTAAAACTGCAGCTGCTTTTGCTGCATTGGCAGCAACTTCAGCAGCCATACGATCTGCTTTTTGTTTTTCAGCGTTTTTAGCCAAGCTAGAAATTTTACCGTCGATTTTAGCAGATTTATCTGCTAACCATTTATTGAAGCGTTCTTCTACTTGCTCAGCTGTAAGTGCACCTTTTTTCACGCCGTTAAGCAAGTGATTTTTGTACAAAACACCTTTGTAAGATAGAATAGCACGAGCGGTGTCAGACATTTCGGCACCCGTTTGAACCCAAGCAAGCGTTGCATCAAAGTTGATGTCGATTACAGCTGGGTTAGCGGTTGGGTTGTAAGTTCCGAGTTTTTCGATGAATTTACCATCGCGTTTTGCACGGCTATCAGCGGCTACTAAATGAAAAAATGGTTTGCCTTTTTTACCGTGTCTTTGAAGACGAATGCGTGTTGCCATTGTACTTTACAGTTTTGGGTACGAAACCCAGGTTTATAAATTAGTGAATTAAGGGTGCAAAGATAGACATTTTATTTCAATGCGACAAAAAAGTTATTTGCCCTGTGCTTTGAAAACGATGATCACTGTGTAAAACATGATTTTTAAATCGAGTGCCAAACTTCGGTTTTTCATGTAAATGAGATCGAATTTCATGCGCTGCAACATTTGTTCGACATTTTCTGCATAGCCGAACTTGACCTGCCCCCAAGAAGTGATGCCAGGGCGCACGCGCGTTAGGTGCATGTACTGCGGTTCTATAGCCGTGATTTGATCGATGTAAAATTGTCTTTCTGGCCTGGGTCCAACCAAAGACATTTGACCCATTAAGACATTTATAAATTGCGGGAACTCATCAAGCCTCGTTTTACGCATGAAACGACCAATGGGTGTGATGCGTGGGTCTCCTTCCGCTGAAAGTTGCGGCCCCGCTTTTTCAGCATCGAGATACATCGTACGAAACTTGATGATTTTGAAAGACTTTCCTCCTCTTCCGACGCGATCTTGCAAGAAAAAAATTGGTCCTGGCGATGACAATTTGACTGCTATCGCTGAAAAAATAAAGAAAGGAACCAAACAAAGAAGCGCAATAATTGAAAAAAGGAAATCCATGAGCCGTTTAACAGAGCGCTGCCAATAAGGCATGACATCCGGATTGATTTCAATGAGTAAGGCGCCATAGATATTCGTCATATCGACAGAACCAGCCAAAATGCTATACATGTCTGGCAATATGCGAATTCGGATTTTGCCGTTGTCGATGCGTGAAATAATAGATTGAAGCCTGTCGTGATCAGAACTTTCTATAGCAATAATGACTTCTTCTACCTGATGTGTGACCAACACAGATTCCAAATCAGGTACTTTACCCAAATGCGTTAGATGCGCCGAAAGCAGGTTGTCTCGGCCATTCACTTGAATGAACCCAACAAAATGATTGATCATGTTAGGTGCTGCGAGTAGTTCTTGATATATTTCGATGGCCTTTTCATTGCCGCCCACAATCAGTGTTTTGAAACCGTGGCCAGCTGCTTTGATGTAATTGATCAAAATAGTTGCAAAAACAACCCGACCAAACGAGGTCAAACTCAAATGAATAATAAACAACCAAATGGTGAGTTGGTAGTAATTTTGATAACTGCGTACTTGATCATCTAGCAGCAGTGTAAAAAACAACACTAGTGTTCCAAAAAACGTTGCCGCCAAACTGAGATTGAGCACCTTTAGTCTAAAAATCCTTCGGATTTCGTGGTAAGTACCTTGCAAAATGTAGAATAGCAGCCAAAATAATGGCAAAAGCAAAAGTCCTTTCCAAAAATTGGCATCGGCATGAAATGGCTTGGCTTCGATATGAACCTGTCTCAAAAAGAAAAATATACCCCAAGCACTACTTGCGGTTAGTAAATCGATACAGACCAATAATGCTATCCAAAATCTATCTTTCATTGAAAATACACGACTTTAATATTGTCAATGAGGATCAGGTTATTGGAAATACTTGCATCATGGAAAGCTTTAAAAGCTTGAATATAGTTGCTGTTGTTGGGTCCAGCTGTAATGACTTCGCTGAGTAGAATATATATTTTTTTCCAGCGAAGCATGTTCAAAGGGCTCTTATTCATGGTGGGCATCAAGTTTTCGTTGGTTCCGTTGGAATTCACAAACAAGAGATAATGCGTAAATGGAACTGAATTGCAATAATCGATTTCAAGCATTGCTTGCTTGTTTTTGGGAATACTCAATTGTTG
>Ga0169931_10001488_pt1 | contig 38741 bp, 39 predicted proteins | sample Kivu_15m_20L_FD_129675 | JGI IMG/M metagenome (GOLD analysis project Ga0169931, IMG submission 129675) | Freshwater microbial communities from Lake Kivu, Western Province, Rwanda to study Microbial Dark Matter (Phase II) - Kivu_15m_20L... | ecosystem: Environmental > Aquatic > Freshwater > Lake... | reverse complement strand
CGCAGGGGGCTATTCAGCGTGGTGGTGTGGCGATGGGCGCGAACGGGTATCACGACGACATCATCAACGTGATGATGGCCGAGCAGCAGCACCAAGGCTGGTACGTACTCGCCCAGGGCTACACCAGCCTCTTCGCACCTGCCGGTGCCGTCGACCTGGCACTCGAGGGCGCTGGGATCGCGGTGGAGATCCTCCGCATCATCTTCCTCTGACGCCGGCTCAGTCGACGCGGGGCACAATGTCGTGGTGTCTCTGCCCACCACCATGCGTGCCGCCGTGCTGAACGCGCCTCGCACGCCGTTCGTGCTCGAACGCCTGCCAGTACCCGAACCCCGCATGGGGGAGGTGCTGGTACGCACCCACGCCTGTGGGGTGTGCCATACCGACCTCCACGTGATGAACGGCGACATCGCCTTCCCCTGCCCCTGCGTGATGGGGCACGAGATCAGCGGCACCGTCGCTGCGCTGGGCCCGGGTGTAGAGCACGTGACCGTGGGCGACCGGGTGGTGAGCGCGTTCATCATGCCGTGTGGTTCGTGCCGGTTCTGCGTGCGCGGCCGCGACGACCTGTGCGAGAAGTTCTTCGCCCTCAACCGGGGCAAGGGGGCTCTGTACGACGGCACCAGTCGGCTGGCCCGCGCCGACGGTTCGCCCCTGGCCATGTACTCCATGGCCGGTCTGGCCGAGTACTGCGTGGTGCCGGCCACCGATGTGGTGCGCCTACCCGATCAGGTCGACTTCACGCAGGCGGCCGTCATCGGGTGCGCACTGTTCACGGCCTACGGGGCCGTGCGTCACGGGGCCGACCTGCGCCACGGCAGCACGGTCGCCGTGTACGGCGTGGGGGGTATCGGCCTGAACATTGTTCAGTTGGCGCGTGTGTTGGGTGCACAACGGGTGATCGCCGTCGACCTGGCCGACGACAAGTTGGCTGCGGCTCGGGCCGTGGGTGCCCATGACACGGTGAACGCGACCGCCATCGATGCACCAGCCGCGGTTCGCGAGCTGACCGGCGGCGAGGGTGCCGACATCGTGTTCGATGCCGTGGGCGCCCCTCGCTCGTTCGAGCAAGCCTTCATGGCGGTGCGAGACGGCGGTCGCATGGTGGCCGTGGGCCTGGCCAACGTGACGGCGACGGCGTCGGTGGGCATCACCCATCTGGTGCGGCGTGGCATCACCATCGCTGGGTCGTACGGGGCCCGCACCCGCACCGACCTGCCCGCTGTGGTGGGCTTGGTGGCCGACGGCACCGTGCGCTTGGATCAGGTGATCACGCGACGGGTGTCGCTGGATCAGGCGGCCGACACCTATGCGGCGTTGGAGCGTGGGGAGATCGTCGGACGTGCGGTGGTGGTGATGGAGGATCAGCCATGAGTGACGAAGCAACGGTGCTGACCGAACAGCGGGGTCGGGTGGGCATCATCACCCTGAATCGTCCCCGCGCCATCAACGCCTTGGACCTCGAGATGATCCGCCTCCTGCAGGCCGCCTTCGACCACTTCGACGCCGCAGTCGACGTGGACGTGATCGTGCTGCGCGGGGCGGGTGAGCGGGGTTTCTGTTCCGGTGGCGACATGGTGGCGGCGCGGGCGGCGGTGCTGGCCGGAGACCCTGAGGCGCATCGGTTCTTCATCGAGGAGTACCGCCTGAACGCCACGATCGCCCGATGTGCCACCCCGGTGGTGGCGTTCATGGACGGCCTGGTGCTGGGTGGTGGCATCGGCCTGGCGGGCCATGCTTCGCACCGTCTGGTCACCGAGACGGCCCGCATCGGTATGCCCGAGGTGAACATCGGGTTCGTCATCGACGTGGGTGGCAGTTGGCTGCTGGCGCACGCCCCGGGCGAACTGGGCACCTACCTGGCCCTCACCGGCGAGCACGTCGGTCCCCTCGATGCGTTGCTGGTGGGTGCGGCCGATCGCCTGGTGGACCGCGCATCGCTCGACGGGCTGGTCGACGCGCTGGTGGCGGGCACGCCCCTGCAGACCGCCATCGACGCCGTCACGGTGGCGCCGGCGCAGGAGGCCACGCTGGCTGCGGCGCGGTCGTGGATCGACCGGTGCTTCGCCGCACCCGACGTGGGGTCGATCCTGGCCCGCCTGCAGCGCGACGCCGATCCGGGTGCACAGCGCGCCGCCGAGGTGATGCTCAGCCGCTCGCCCACCTCCATGGTGGTGAGTCTGGAACTCGTGCGATGCGCCCGCCGGGCCGCCGACCTCGAGGAGTGCCTGGCGCTCGAGTACTCGGCGGTGCTCGAGGTGCTGCCGTCTCACGACCTGGTCGAAGGAGTCCGGGCGGCTCTGGTGGACAAGGACCGCTCGCCGTCGTGGCAACCAGCGAACGTGGCCGAGGTGTCGTCGAGGTTCGTGGCGGCCTGCTTCGCCCGCGCCGAGCATGAACCGGGCTGGCTGGCGCAGTTCAAGCCCACAGGTCACTGACCGGCATGGCCACCACACGGTCTCCCAGCGCCAGGCGTTGCTGACCGGTGTGCAGCACCACGCCGGTGACGAAACGCTCGCCCACCCGGTCGCGCAGATACGCCAGATGACGCGCGTCGTCGGGACGTGGCGTTGCGGTCGCTTTCACCTCAACCGCCACCACCCGTTGGCCCGACTCCATCACCACATCGACCTCACGCTGGTCCCGGTCGCGGTACTGAGCCAGTCGCACCGGTCGCTCGGCCCAGGTGGCCTGCTTGGCCAACTCACCCACCACGAACGACTCGAGCAACGGTCCGAACCACGGATTGTCGGGGCGAGCGAGATCATCGCTGGTCTGACCGAGCAGGTGAGCGGCGAGCGCCGTGTCGAGCACATGACCCACACGGCGCTGTTTGGCCCGCTGCGTGCGGCCGTTGGTCCATCCGGGCAGCAGACGCACGAGGTACAACGTCTCGAGCACACTCAGATACGACTCGACCAGTCCGGCACTGGCTCGCACCTCGCGACTCAGGTCGCTGACCACCAACTCGCCAGTTGATCGCCCGGCCACCTGCTCCAGAACTGCGACGATCAACTCGGCATAGTCCGCTCGGTGCAGGGGCGTTGCCGTGCCTGCGAGCACCTCGCCGGCGAAAGTCCGGTCGAGGAAGTGCTCGTGCACACCGAGGCGTTCGCCGACCGACAGCGGCAACAGTTCGACCAGTCCGATGCGGCCGGTGAGGGTTTCGCTGAGTGTCCGGGTGGTGAGGAAGCGGGTTGATCCGGTGAGGAGATACTGACCTCGGGTATCGGAACGGTCGATGGAGGCCTTCAGCGCCAGCAGTAGGTCGTCACCACCGCGCTGGAACTCGTCGAGGGCCATTCACCAGTGCGGCGCGAAAGCCGCCGAGCAGTTCTTCGGTGGTCGTCGTCAGCCGTCGCTCGATCGTCGCCGCGCCCACTGTAGGCAGGACTCATCGAGATGTGCCGACGAGCCAGTGAAGATTTGCCGAATTGGTGGTGTCAGAGACCCAGCACCGCAACGTTGGGGTGTCCCGCCGCCAGCGTCCGAAGATCGACGGGATCGTGTGTGACGACCAGGCCACCACCCAGTCGGATCGCTGTGGCCACCACCAACGCATCGATGGCCTTCTCGCTACTCGCTCCGACACGTGCCAGGAGGTGACCAGCGATTCTTGCGATGCGGGCCCCGGTCGTGACCACTTGTGTGAAGCCTCTCGCCAGCAGAGCGTCCACGGCTTCGTCGGCTCCATGGCCCCGATACAACTCGACGAGCACGGCGGATGGGATCCGAACCGGCGCGTTTCGCTGCTGAGCCGAGCGCAACGCTGCTCGTACCTGTTGATGTCGCACGGGGTCGGTGTGTGGTCGAGCGAGCGAGGAGACCGCCTCGCTGTCGAGGATCAGGACGGCCACTGCTCGTCGACATGATCGATGAGCGTCGCCGGGACAGCGCCGAACTCCACGTCGAGGTCGTCGAGGAACTCGGTGAGCAGATCCCGTTCCAGTTCGTGTTCGACGGCACGAGCCACAAACCCACTCAAGCCGCGATCTCCCACATGGGATTCGACCCGTGCGGCGAGTTCCTGTTCCACGCTCACGGACCACTTCGTCACCGGCATACACAAATCATACCCCGGTAGGAATCAGCCCGCGGCGTACTGGGCCCGCAGTTCCCGCTTCAGCACCTTGCCCGACATACCTCGGGGCAGTGGTGTGTCGCGGATCACGATGCGCCGCGGCCGCTTGTAGTCGGCCAGCACCTCACGGCAGGCCGCAGCGATCACCTCGGGATCCAAGGTCACGCCGGGCACGGCGCCCACCAACGCCAACGGGGTCTCGCCCCAGCGTTCGTCGGGCACGCCGATCACCGCGCATTCGGCCACCCCGGGCACGGCGGCGATGACGGCTTCGATCTCGGCCGGGTACACGTTCAGCCCGCCCGAGATCAACATGTCCTTCGATCGGTCGACGATGAACACGTAGCCCTCGTCGTCGATGCGGGCCAGATCACCGGTGCGCAACCACCCGTCGACCAGGGTCTCGGCCGAGGCCTGCGGGTTGTTCCAGTACCCGACCATGATCTCGGGGCCCGAGATGATCAGTTCGCCCACCTCACCGGGAGCCACGTCTACCAACGTCGTCGACTCGGGGTCGACGGTGCGTACCCGGGTGTGCATGAGCGGCCGCCCGCAACTGCCCAGTTTGCGCTGGGCGTCGGCGGCCCGCAGCCAGGTGTTCATACCGGCGCCTTCGGTCAGGCCGTACCCCTGGCTCATCGGCAGTCCGGCCGCCTGCAGGCGTTCGAGCAGCGAGGCGGGCACCGCCGCACCACCCGAGCCGATGATCTTCAGGCTCGACAGGTCGTAGCGGGCGAAGTCCGGGTGCTGCACGAGCATGTCCCAGATGACCGGTACGGCGCTGAAGTTGGTGATGCGCTGACGTTCGATGACCTGCAGCGTGCGCAACGGATCTACCGCCGGGTCGAGCACCAGCGTTGCCCCGCCCAGGTAGGTCGGTGCCCACATCGACACCAGACCACCCGTGAAGCTGAGGGGAAAGGGCAGGTAGACGCGCGAACTGCTCACCAGGTCGTCGGCGAGGATGCGGTGGTGGGCCATGGCGAGCACGTTCCCGTGGCTGAGCATGGCGCCCTTGGGTGCACCCGTGGTGCCGCTCGTGTAGCAGAGGTAGGCGATGTCGTCGGACGTGACGGGAGTGTCCGGGTCCCGGGTGTCTGCGCTTCGCAGATCGTCGAATCCGACGCCGAAGCCCGGGGCCAGGCCGACGCGCATGACGTCGGTTCCCAGGGCGTCCAGTGCTGCGGTGCCCAGATCGGCGAGGGCGGCATCGGCCACCACGGCACGACAGCCACTGTGCTCGATGATGTAGCGCAGTTCCGACGGCGTCAGTCGCACGTTGAGCGGCACCAGCACGGTGCCCACCTTGTAGCCGGCAATCGTCAGTTCCAGGTACTCGACGCAGTTCCCCGAGAGCATCCCGATGCGGTCGCCAGGGACGACACCTCGCTCGAGCAGACCCTGGGCCAGACGGCTCGTGGTTTCGTGCAGTTCGGCCCAGGTGACGGTGCGGTCACCGAAGACGATCGCTTCACCCTCGGGCTGCCACCGGGCCCAGAAGCGCACCGCATCGGCGAGATTGGCCGCCGACATCGGTCACTCCGCCGTGACGCGGGCGTAGGGCACGGTGATCTCGAAGGGGATCACCACGTCGTAGGCCTGCCCGGGCTGGCCGTCGTCACCACCCTGCCAGCTGTGCCACGGGTACACCACGGCGCCGTTCTCACGCAGCCGGGGAGCCCCGTCGTCGTCGAACTCGAAAAAGGGCCCGTGCTCGAAGCCGGTGGGCACTGCCAGTCGGGTGCGGTCGGGTGCGCCGGGGGCCGATGTCTCGTACATGCCCCCCTCGCCGGTGCCGTTGGCCAGCACCCAGTGCACCTCGGCGAAGGCGGGGTTCCGCCGACCGGGCTTGTGGCCATGGTTGTGGGTGCTCATGTCCACCCCCTTACCGGCGGTCCATACGTAGACGTAGGCGATCTCGGCGCCGTCGGCGTCGAGCAGGTGGAAGCCCGGGGTCAGGTGAGCGTCGAGGCCGTCGAAGGCCGTGAGGATGCCGGCGAAGCGCGCCTCGAACGTCGACCACGCCAGGTGCTCGGCGAAGGGGCCGCTGATGGTCAGTTGCTCCATCGCCGTGTAGCGCTCGGGTGCGTTCGGGGTGCGGACGAGCAGCATGATCAGAGCGCCCTCGGCACTCGCCGTCACGTGGTCGCCGTCGATGCGCGTGTCGGCGATTGCCCTCGGCGCCACGTAGGCCACCCGGAGGGGTTCCACCAGCCGACCGGTGATCACCTTGGCGTAGGTGACACCCTGGGCCGGGTCGAGGTCGATGCGCTGCTCGCCGTCCAGACGCACGAAGCGCAACGTCCAACCACCGATCCGCCACGCGTCGGTGACGACGGGCCCGGATTCGTCGTACAGATGCACGTCGAGACCCGGCCGTCCGACCGATACCGCAACACGTGCCACGCCCATCGCCGACCCCCTCGACCTGTTGGAGCCCGGGAGGGGAATCGAACCCCTGACCTACGCATTACGAGTGCGTTGCTCTACCGACTGAGCTACCCGGGCGACGGGCGGCAAGGCTAGCGAGCCGGACGCCTGAACACCTCCTCGGATCATGTACGTCAGACGAGCATGAACGAACAGTGAGTTCCGGGTGCGTCCGCCAGCTCGGTATCCGCCGTCAGGAGTGAGACGTCGAATGTCTCGGCCAGAGCGACGTAGCAGGCGTCGTAGGCGGTGACGTTCGCTCGGAGTTCCCAGCACCGTCGCAACAGGGGCGTCGTGGGGTACAGCATGATCGGGAGGGCGAGCAGGTCGTCCACGGCGTTGTTCGCCTGCTGCGCGTCCGGGAAACCGGAGGCGACGTGACGGCGGATGACCGAGAGCACCTCGACGCGCAGGAGGTCCGGTGCGGCGAGTGTCTGACCTCTCGCCGCTGTTCGGACCAGGTCACCGTCAAGGCCACCGTTGGCGATCAGGGGCGCGACGACCGAGGCGTCAACGACGAGCACGCTCGTCCCGGAGCGCTGCGACGGCACTGGCGCGCGACAGCCGACCCTTGTCGCGCCGCTCGATCAGATCGATCACCTCGTCGACGGTCGGGGTCGATGCGATGAGAGCGAGTTGCGCCGACAGGTACTGCTGGAGCGACTGGCCGGCCAACGCCGCCTTGCGGACCAACGCCTCGTGCACCTCCTCGGGAACCTCGCGGATCTGGACATTCGGCATGCATGCATTGAACATGCGCTACAAGGCCGGCAGCTCGTACAGCAGTGCCTGTAGCGCCAGGGTCTCGTTCACGTTGCGGTCGAGGTGGCGCATCGTCTGGTGGATGCGCGCGACAGCCTGGATGAAGGCGTCGGGCCGACGGGTCCCGTGCTGCTGCACCAGCACATCGCGGTAGGTGCGGGCGGTGGCCACCAGGCCGGCGCGCAACTCGTCGGTGCGGTAGCGGCGCAGTTCACGCTTGTGCCGGTCCTCGAGGGCCTTGCGCCCGCTGCCCCGCTCGCCCAGGGCGGCCACGCGCGCCTCGAGTTCGGCCACCTCCGCCTCATGGCGCACCGCCAGCGGCGCCGCCGCCTGGTCAAGGGCTGCGATCAGTTCGTCGACCAGGCGCATGACCATGGCCCCCGTGCCGTCGAGGCGACGGGGAATGTCGGCGAAGCCCTGGCGCCTCGCTGCCAGGGCGGGATCGTCGGCGAGCACCCGCGCCCGGTCCATATCGCCTCCGGCACCCTCGGCGGCCTCGGCAGCACGTTGCGGGGACACGCCCGCGGCCATCAAGGCGGTCGCCACGTCGTCATCGTCGAGAGTGCGGAACGGCACCCGGACGCACCGGGAAGCGATGGTCGTCAACTCCGGTGGTGTCTGATCGGCGAGGATCACGAACACCGTCGAGGGCGGCGGTTCCTCGACCACCTTGAGCAGGGTGGCGGCAGCGGCGGGCGCCAGCAGATGGAACTCGTGCAGGATGAGCACCTGCCGGGCGCCCTCGCTGGGCGTACGTGAGGCCCGAACCACGATGGAACGCGCCGTGTCCACGTCGATGGACGCCCCGGTACGCCTGACCTCCACCACGTCGGGATGCTCACCCGCCAGCACCAGGCGGGCATCGCGGCCCGATGCATCGCCCGACGGGTCGATCAGCACCGCTGCGAAGGCCCGAGCCGCCTCGTCCTTGGTGCAACCGGCCGGCCCGACGAACAGATAGGCGTGACGCGGGTCAGCCGCTGACTGGGCCAATTGGGCCACGGCGGCATCCTGCGCCACGACGCCCGCCCACAGATCACCGCCGGTGGCGCTCACGGCCGAACCCCACGCGCTCCCAGCTGTTCCCAGACGGCGGCGGCCACCTCGTCGGCTGTTCCCGAGCCGTCGGCGACCACCCACAGATCGCGGTGCCGGGCCGCCAGATCGCGGAAGCCCTCGGCGACACGGCTGAAGAAGGCGGCATCCTCGCGTTCGAAACGGTCGAGATGACGATCCCGCAGGCGTTCGGCGGCCAGGTCGGGGGTGATGTCGAGCAGCACCACCAGGTGTGGCCAGCAGCCCTGCAGTGCCCAGTCGTTGACCGAGCGCACCAGGTCGAGCGGCAGCCTGCGGCCGTACCCCTGGTAGGCGAGGCTGGACCACACGCTGCGATCGCTCACCACCGTGCGCCCAGCGGTCAATGCCGGCTGCACCACCTCGGCCCGGTGCTGGGCCCGGTCCGCTGCGATCATCAGCGCCTCGGCCACCGCATCGAGGTGGGTGTTGGCGGGGTCGTGCAGTACATGACGCAGTTGGCGACCGATCTCGGTGCCGCCGGTCTCACGGGTCAGCACCGCCCCCAACCGCTCGGCGAGGCGAACGGCCTGCGTCGACTTGCCACACCCCTCCACCCCTTCGAAGGCGATGTAGCGGACGGCACTCATCGCTTGCGGGCGGCCTTCTTGGCGGGTGCCCGTCTGGCTGATGCCTTGCGCGGCGCCGCCTTCTTCGCCGGTGCCGGCGCCGCCTCGCGACGTATGGCGAGCAGTTCGAAGGCGCGCTCGGCCGGCATCGCCTCGAGGCGGTCGCCCTTGCTCAGCGATGCGTTCGTCTGGCCGTCGGTCACGTACACCCCGAAGCGACCCTCCTTGGCCACCACCGGGCGCTGGCTCACGGGGTCCACACCGAAGTCGCGCAGCGGCGGCTTGGGTGTCGACCCCTGACGGCCGCGGAACTGCCGCGGCTGGGCCAGCAGCGCCAATGCCTCGTCGAGTGTCACCGTGAACAACTGGCTCTCGCTCGCCAGCGAGCGGCTCTCGGCACCTTTGGACACATACGGGCCGTAGCGACCGTTCTGCGCCACGATCGGTTCACCGTCGGCGGGATCGTTGCCCACGGTCCGGGGCAGCGACAACAGGCGCACGGCGTCGTCCAGGCTGACGGTGTCGGCGGACATGCTGGCGAACAGGCTGGCCATCTTCGGCTTGTCGGCACCGGGGGGCAACTGGTCGGGCGTACCCAACTGCACGTAGGGGCCATAGCGACCGTTCTTCACGAACACCGGCAGGCCCTCGTGCTGTCCGATGGGTTCATCGGACTTCGGCGCCGCGAGCAGGCGCACCGCCACATCGATGGTCAGTTCGTCGGGTGCGAGATCCTCGGGCACGCCCGCCGAGTCGTCGCCGCGCTTCACGTACGGGCCGTACTTGCCCGGCTTCACGACGATCAGTTCGCCCGTGGTCGGGTCGGGTCCAAGCGGAAAGGTGTTCACCGCAGCGGCGTCGATGCCCTCGGCATGTTCGTTCACGAGACGGTGCAGTCCGGGCATGTCGGCGTCGTCGGCGAACTGGCCGCTGCCGAAGTAGAACTGCTGCAGCCACTGTTCCTTCTGCTTGTCGCCGGTGGCGATCGAGTCGAGGTCGGCCTCGACGCGGGCGGTGAAGTCGTAGTCGACCAGTTCGTCGAAATGCTGCTCGAGCAGGCCGACCACGGCGAAGGCCGTCCAGGTGGGAACCAACGCCTGCCCCTTCTTCCACACATAGCCGCGGTCCTGCACGGTCTGGATGATCGACGCCCAGGTGCTGGGACGCCCGATGCCCAGTTCCTCGAGGCGCTTCACGATCGACGCTTCGGTGTAGCGGGCCGGTGCCGTGGTGGTGTGGCCCTGCGGTGTCACCTCGGTCACGGGGACCCTCTGGCCCACCTCCAGTTGCGGCAGCAACGCCTCACGCTCGTCGGCGTCGGCCTCGGCGTCGTCGCGTGACTCGACGTACACCCGCCGGTACCCGGCGAAGGTGATCGTGGTCCCACTGGCCGTCAGTTCGGCATCGATGGTGCCCGCCGGCTCGGCCAGGGGAGCAGCCAGTTTCACCGTGACCGTCGTACCGGTTGCGTCGGCCATCTGGCTGGCCAGCGTGCGCTGCCACACCAGGCGGTACAGCGCCAGTTCCTGACCGTTCAGTTCGTTCGCCACCTGATCGGGTGTCCGCAGCGGTGTGGTGGGTCGGATCGCCTCGTGGGCCTCCTGGGCGTTCTTGACCTTGGAGGCGAACCGGCGGGGTGCGGGGGACAGGAACTGGTCGCCGAACGCCCGGCCCACCTCGGCCCGCACGGCGCTCAGCGCCTCGTCCGACAGCACCACGTTGTCGGTTCGCATATAGGTGATGAAGCCGCGCTCGTAGAGGCCCTGTGCCAGGCGCATCACCTGCGAGGCCGACAGGCGCAGTTTGCGACCACCCTCCTGCTGCAGTGTGCTGGTCATGAACGGTGCCTTGGGTGTCGACCGGTACGGCTTGGCGTCCACGGAGCGCACCCGCACCTCGGCCACGCGCAGTGCTGCGGCCACGGCCTGCGCCCGTGCCTCGTCGATCACGACGACCTCGCCACTGCGCGCCGTCAGGCGGCCGTCGGCACCGAAGTCCTTCCCCGTGGCCACGCGGGCGCCGGCAAGGGAGGTGAGGTCGGCGGTGAAGGCCGGGTCGGTGGCGGTCAGCACTTCCACACCCCAGTAGCCAGCGGCCACGAAGGCCATGCGCTCGCGTTCCCGCTGCACGATCAGGCGCACCGTCGGGCTCTGAACCCGTCCTGCCGACAGCCCACGGTTCACACGGCGCCACAGCACCGGGGACACCTCGTAGCCGTACAGGCGGTCGAGGATGCGACGTGTCTCGGCGGCGTCGACCAGGCCGTAGTCGATGGTGCGGGGGTTGTTGACGGCATGTTCGATGGCGGTCTTGGTGATCTCGTGGAACACCATCCGCTTCACGGGCACCTTGGGCTTGAGCTGTTCGAGCAGGTGCCAGCTGATGGCCTCACCCTCACGGTCCTCGTCGGTGGCCAGATACAGCTCGCTGGCATCTTTCAGCAGCGTCTTGAGTTCGCGCACCACCTGTCGACCGCGCTCGGTGAGTTCGTAGGTGGGTTTGAACCCGTTGTCCACATCGACGGCGAGACCCTTCGACGGCAGGTCGGCCACGTGCCCCACCGAGGCGCGCACGTCGAATGCCGAGCCCAGGAACGACGAGATCGTCTTGGCCTTGGCGGGTGACTCCACGATGACGAGGGGCTTGGGCATGGGAGACCATCGCTATGGCATGACTGCCACCGCTGTCAAGGCGACAGGGTCCCGTACGACCGGAACCCACCGTACGATCGAGTGGTGCACGATCACCTGGTGCCGTTGGGATGGACCTCGCACGAGGCCGACGCCTGGCGCGCCCTGGGTCATCCGGGGGCACCGGGTCGGGTCACCCGACTGGACCGCGGGTGGTCCAGCGTGTCGCGACATCTGCACGGCCCGTCGCACCGGGTTCGCAACATCGGCGTCGACGTCGCCGTGGGCGACTGGGTGGTGTGCGATGCCCTCGACGAGCGGGTCGAGCAGGTGCTGGAACGCCGCTCGGCTTTCGTGCGTCGGGCGTCCTTCGAGGGTGCCCGCGCCGAGGCCCACGTGCTGGCAGCCAACGTGGACACGGTGTTCCTGGTGCATGCGCTGACGACACCACCCAACCCTCGGCGCCTCGAGCGCGAGTTGGTGCTGGCCTTCGACAGTGGTGCCCGACCGGTGATCGTGCTGAACAAGAGCGATCTGGTGGCGTCGCCGGCCGAGATGGAGGCCGCCGTGGCGGCGGTGCGCGAGATCGCACCCGAGGTGGCGGTCCACACCGTCAGCGGGGCGACGGGCGGGGGCTCCGACGCGCTGGCCTCGTATGCCGAGGGCTATCGCACCGTGGCACTGCTGGGCTCGAGCGGCGTGGGCAAGTCCACGCTCGTCAACCGCCTGGTCGGCGGCGAGGTGCAGGCGACCGCAGCGGTGCGCGACGGCGACCACCGCGGGCGCCACACCACCGTGGCGGCCTCGCTGGTGCCGGTGCCGGGCGCGCATGGTGAGCCGAGGGGTTGGCTGATCGATACGCCCGGGGTGCGGGCGGTCAGCCTGTGGCTGTCGGGCCGCGGTATCGAACGCGCCTTCGCCGACGTTTTCGACCTCATGGACCATTGTCGCTTCCGGGACTGCAAACACGACCAGGAGCCCGGCTGTGCCGTGCGGGCCGCCATCGCGCAGGGAAGCCTTCGCCCCGAGCGCTTCGCCAGCCTCGAACGCCTCGTCGCCGAGGAGGCGGCGCTGGAGGAGGAGCAGCGAGCCGTGGAGCGGGCACAGGACCGCCGGGGAGTTCGTCGACAACGACCGGGCTGAGTCGTCGGTCACGCGACTACGGTCGGGCACATGGATTTCGCCTTCTCCGATCGCTGCCTCGAGTATCGCGAGCGCCTCCTGGCGTTCATGGACGAGTGGATCTACCCGAACGAGGAGGTCTACGACCGTCAGGTGGAGGAGTCCGGCGATCCTCACTTCCATGCCCCGATCATGGAGACGCTGAAGGCCGAGGCGCGCAAGCGTGGCCTGTGGAACCTGTTCCAACCCCATGACGGATGGTGGGGGGCCGGGTTCTCGAACCTCGACTACGCGCCTCTGGCCGAGATCATGGGCCGGAGCCCGATTGCCAGCGAGGCCTGTAACTGCAACGCCCCCGATACCGGCAACATGGAAGTGCTGACCATGTTCGGCACACCCGAGCAGCAGGACCTGTGGTTGCGGCCACTGCTCGAGGGCGAGATCCGCTCTGCCTTCTGCATGACCGAACCCGATGTGGCGTCCTCGGATGCCACCAACATCGGCCTGCGCATCGAGCGCGACGGCGCTCACTACGTGCTGAACGGACGCAAGTGGTGGACGTCGAACGCCTTCCACAAGAACTGCAAGATCCTCATCGTGATGGGCAAGACCGACCCGTCGGCGCCCACGCACTCGCAGCAGTCGCAGATCCTGGTGCCCACCGACACCCCCGGCGTCACGTTCAAGCGCAACCTCAAGGTGTTCGGGTACGTCGACAACGAGGGCCACGCCGAGACCATCTTCGACAACGTGCGCGTGCCGGCGACCAACCTGATCGCCAACGAGGGCGACGGCTTCATGATCTCGCAGGCCCGTCTGGGCCCGGGCCGAATCCATCACTGCATGCGCACCATCGGCGCCGCCGAGCGGGCGCTCGAACTCATGTGCCAACGGGTGCTCGAGCGCTCGACCTTCGGCAGGCGCGTCGCCGAGCGCTCGAACATCCAGGACTGGATCGCCGAGGCCCGCATCAACCTCGAGATGATCCGCCTGCTGACGCTGAAGACGGCGTGGCTCATGGACACCGTGGGGAACAAGGGTGCCCGCACCGAGATCTCCGCCATCAAGGTGGCGGCGCCGAATCTGGCCCTCGAGATCATCGACCGGGCCATCCAGGCCCACGGTGGGGGCGGTGTGTGCCAGGACTTCCCCCTGGCGCGCATGTATGCCCACATCCGCACGCTGCGCCTCGCCGACGGCCCCGACGAAGTGCACAAGATGACCATCGCCCGCACCGAGTTGCGCAAGTACGACCCCGCCTTCCGTACCGACGGCGTGAACTCGGCCGCACCCGGCGGGGGTCGGGGCTAGGCCCCGGGACTCTGGTGCGCCTGCTCGCTGCCGCTCTGGTCGGTCTCGCCGGACTGGTCACCGCCGCGTGCGTCGAGCAGAGCGCGGCGGTGGTGGTGCGCGGGGTCGACGACGTGCAGGTCATGGCACCCGCAGAGGTCGTGCGCGCCCGGCCGTCACTGGTGGCCGCGACCAGTACCACCACGTTGGCCCCCCTCGGCACGGACGGCGACGAGCCAGCCGTGGCGCCGACCACGACGGCGCCGACCACCACGACCCTCCCCCTCGTCGTCGACGACCGTCCGCCCGAACTCAGGCTGTTCGAGGCGTTCGGTGAGTTCCGCAGTTGTCTCTCGGACCGGGGTTACGCCGTGGAGGGCAATCTCCTCGACCCGAACAACCCCGCGTTCCAGGACCGGGCCTACGTCGAGGCGGTGCAGACCTGCGCCGTGCGAACCGACATCGTGACGGTGCTGCAGGAGGTCCAGGCCACGCGCTCGTCGCTGACCCCTGAGGAGGTCGCCACGCGCAACGAGGTGTTCATCGCACTGAGCGACTGCCTGGAAGCCCGCGGCTGGACCGTCGAGACGCGCAAGAGCGAGATCGGGTTGCTCGAGCCCGCCGTGTTCCAGGATGCCGCCGGCGCCCTGAACGAACGCGATATCAACCAATGTCTGGCCGAACAGAATCTGGGGTGACGATGGCGAAGCGTTGGGGTCGTGTGGTGGGGTCTGCCGGCGTGGCGGGTGCGCTGGTGCTGGGCGGCGTGCTCGTCGGGCAGCGTTCGGGCACCGACGGCGACGATGGCGAACTGCTCATCGTGCCCCGAGCCGTCGAGCGGCGCGACCTCGACGACGTGCTGGTGGTGCAGGGCGAGGTGCGGCGGGATCAGATCAGCCAGATCGTGCTGCCCGAGGACGGCCGCGTCGGTGCCGTGGCCGTGGCGGCGGGCGACGTGGTGCAGCCGGGCGACACCCTCTTCACGCTGAACGGACGTGCCGTGGTGGCAGTTACCGGGGACACACCGTTCTATCGACGACTCGACGTGGGGTCCGAAGGGCCCGATGTGGCGCAACTCGAGCGGATCCTGGCCGAGTCCGGTGCGCCACTGGACACCGTGGACTCGCTGTTCGGCACCGACACCCGGCGCGCTCTGGCCGTGTGGCAGCGCCAGCGCGGCTACGGGGGTACCACGCAGGAACCCGTCGAGACGGTGACCGTCGTGTTGGGGCAGAACCCGGCGGGCTACACGGTGGGCCCCACCAATGCCGTGTCGTTCACGATCGTTCCCCGGCCGGGTACGGGTGCGGTGGGGTCGCTGCGACAGCAGACCGGCGATACCGGCGATACCGACGAGGTGCCTGAGGTCGAGGTGACGCTCAGTCCCGGAGAGGTCGACGAGGGCGATCTGGTCACGCTGCGCGTGCTCGTGGAACCGGCGCCGACCGATGATCTGACGGTGCTGCTCGACGTTGGAGGCGACGCTCGACCGGGGTCCAGTGCCGCCCGAGGGGCCGACTACCCGGCACTGCCGCGCAGCATCGTGATCCCCGAGGGCGACACCGAAGTGGTACGCCGGTTCCGGGTGTTCGCCGACGACGTACGGGAACGGTACGAGGAGATCGTCGTGGACGTGGCCACGCCCCGGGGCAGTGAGCCCAGTTACCGGGTGGGCACCCGTCGGCAGGCACGGGTGGGCGTGCGACCCAACGGCGACGATCTGGTGCCCCGCGTCGTCGTCGAGTCGTCGTCGGCCCGCATCGCCGAGGGTGCGGTGGCGACGTTCACGTTCACCGCCGACCTGGTGTCGTCGGAGCCCCTCGACCTCGCCGTTCAGATCGGTGGCACGGCGGTCGGCGGCAGCGACTACGCCGAGGTGGATCTGGGGCGCGTGCCCGTGACGATCCCCGCCGGTGCCCGCACCGCCACCCTGCAGGTGTTCACCCGGGTGGACGACCAACTGGAGACCGACGAGACCGTGGTGGTGTCGCTGCAACCGGCCCCGGGCGGTGACGCCGAGCAGCCCGATTACGAGGTGGGCGACCCCGCCAGTGCCGCCGTGACCATCGAGTCGGTCGACCTACCCGAGTTGCGTCTGGAAGGCGGAGGCGAGGTGGCCGAAGGTGACCGCGTGCGCTTCACCGTCGTCGCCGACCGCCCACTGGTGCGCGACACCTCGGTCACCTACCAGTTGGCCGGAACGGCGACACCCGGACTGGACTACGAGGCGCTGTCGGGCACCGTGGTCATGGCGGCGGGTACGGCGTCGGTCAGCGTGGAGTTGAGCGTGCTCGACGACGATGTGGTGTTCCTGCCCGGCGACATGGTGGTGGCGGCGTGGCCGGCTCGTGTGGGGTCGGTGAACCTGGATGACGGGGCGTTCGTCGCCAGGGGCACACCGGTCGTGACCATCACCGAACCCGGCTTCGGCGTGCGGCTCCGGGTCAGCCCCAGCGACCGCACGCCCCTGGTCGTCGGGCAGCGGGTCCTGGTGTCCCTCGGTTCGTCCGACACCGAGTACGACGGTGTGATCACCGAACTGGACGACAGCGTGGTGCTGGGACCCCAGGGTGAGGAACTGTACGAGGGGGTCGTGAGCGTCGAGGGCGAACTGGATGCCGTCGACGGCGCCCGCGCCACCATCGAGGTGGTGCTCGCCGAACGCGTCGACGTGCTGGTGGTCCCCGTGGCGGCCGTGCTGCGGGCCGGTGGGGCCGAGGAGGTCCGGGTGGTCAACGACCTGGGCACCATCAGCCGTGTCCCGGTCACCATCGGCCTCGTCGACGGCGAGTGGGCCGAGGTGACCAGCGGGCTGGTGGGCGACGAACTCGTGGTGATCGATGTCGACCCCGCAGCCGACACCCCGTGACCCGATGGACGAGGTGACACCACTCCTCGAACTGGACGCCGTCACGCGCAGTTACGGCACGGGAGACGCTGCCGTGGTGGCGTTGCGCCAGGTGTCGCTGCAGGTGATGCCCGGTGACTTCGTGTCGATCATGGGACCGTCGGGTTCGGGGAAGTCGACGATGCTCGGTCTGCTCGGCTGCCTCGACGTGCCCACGTCGGGCCGCATCCTGGTGGGTGGTCGGGTGGTGAGCGCCATGGCCGACGACGAGCGCAGCCGCGTGCGTGGCCGCGAGATCGGCTTCGTGTTCCAGCAGTTCCACCTGATCCCGTTCCTTGACGCCGTCGCCAACGTCGAGACGGCACTGCTGTACCGGGGACTGCGGGCCCGTGAACGGCGTGAGCGGGCGATGGCCTCGCTGGAGGGGGTCGGACTGGCTCATCGCTTCGACCACCGCCCGGTGCAACTGAGCGGCGGTGAGCAGCAGCGCGTCGCGCTGGCTCGCGCCCTGGTGACCGAGCCGCGCATCGTGCTGGCCGACGAGCCCACCGGAGCCCTCGACTCGCGCAATGCCGAGAACGCCATGCGCCTTTTCACGTCGTTGAAGGGACCCGAACGGGCGGTGATCCTGGTGACGCACGACCCGCAGGTGGGCGAGGCGGCCGACCGGTGGGTGCGCATGCGCGACGGCGAGATCGTCGCCGACGAACGCCGCGGTGCGCCATGAGCGCCCTGCGCGAACTGGTGGGGGTGGCCTTCACGGGCCTGCTGGCGAGGAAGATGCGCACCGTGCTGTTGCTGTTGGGCCCGACCATCGGCGTGGCGGCGGTGATCGCCGCCGTGGGCCTGACCGACAGTGCCAAGGGCGATCTGAAGCGCAAGGTCGCCGAACTGGGTACCAACCTGGTGGAAGTGTCTGCGGCGAGCAGTTTCGGGTCGCGGAACCCGACGCTGCCCGACGACGCCGTGCAGCGGGCGCTCACCGTGGTGACGGTGCAGTCGGTCGCGGCGGTTGCCGAGTTGTCCAACGTCGTCGTCGCTCCGTACGAGGAGGCGACGGCCACCTTCGAGGCGGTACCCGTTCCGGTGCTGGCCGCCGACGACGCTGTCCCGGGGGTGTTGGGCGTCGAGGTGATCTCAGGCCGCTGGCTCAACGGCTTCGACGAGGACCGGGAGGTCAGGGCAGCGGTCATCGGCGTCGACCTGGCGCGCGAGTTCGCCTACCTGCCCGGTGAGCTGCGGACCATTCTGCTGAACGGCCTCGACTATGCCGTCGTGGGCGTCCTCGACGTCGTCGACCTGGAACCGGCGTTCAACAGCGCCGTGTTCATCCCCTTCACGACGGGGGGTGCGGACTTCGCCGGCGACGACCTGTCGGCCAACAAGTTGTACGTCCGGACCGCCGAGGGCCGTGAGGACGACACGGCCGCTGCGCTGTCGGTGGCGATCGGGCTGGGCGGCCCCGACGAGTTGACGACGACGGTCAAGTCGGAGGCGCTTGAACTGGCGGCGCAGAGTGACCGGCAACTGCAGTTGATCGTGGTGGCCATGGGCCTGCTGGCGATTCTGGTGGGGGGTCTGGGCATCGCCAACGTCATGTCCATCTCGGTGATCCAACGCTCGGGCGAGATCGGCATCCGGCGTGCGCTCGGGCATACGCGTGGCACCATCGCCGTTCAGTTCATCCTGGAGGCGATCATCGTGGGGGTGCTGGGCGGACTGTTCGGCGTGGCACTGGGGGTCGCCGCCATCGGCGTTGGCGTGGTGCTGGCCGGTTGGGTGTTCGTACTGCAGGGCGTGCTGGTACCGGCCGGCGTGGCCCTGGCGGTGGTGATCTCGGTGCTCGCCGGGCTGTACCCGGCGGTGCGCGCCGCCCGTCTCGAACCGCTGGAAACCCTTCGGCTGGGTTGAGCCGGGTTGTGCTGGTCAGCCCGGGTGGTGCAGGGCCGCCACGTGGCCGGCCACATCGTGCACCCGCACCATGGCTGCACCCGTGGCCGCAGCCTGTACGTGCAGTTCGACGCTGGCGGCATCGCGGTCCTCGGGCCGATCGATGCCGAACAGATCCCGCAGCAGGCGTTTGCGGCTGACCCCCACCAGCACCGGCCACCGGCCATGGTCGCCGAGCACGTCGATGGCGTTCAGCAGTGCGAGGTTGTGCTCCAGTCGTTTCCCGAACCCGATGCCGGGGTCGACCATCACCGAGGGCACCCCCGCCTCGATGGCCAGGGCTGCTTGGCGGTGCAGCCACTGCGACACCTCGGCCACCACATCGTCGTAGCGCGGGTTCGCCTGCATGGTGGCGGGCTCCCCCTGCATGTGCATGATGACCACCGGCGCACCCGCCTCGGCGCACACCTCCACCATGGCGGGATCGCGCAGCCCCGACACGTCGTTGACGAGGTGTGCGCCGACCGCCAGAGCGCGCTCGGCCACCAGGGCCCGTCGGGTGTCGACGCTGATGATCACGTCACCGTCGGCCGCCAGGCGTTCCAGTACCGGTGCGATGCGGCGCCACTCCTCGTCTTCGGTGACCGGGGCCGCACCCGGCCGGGTCGACTCGCCGCCGATGTCGACGAGGTCGGCCCCTTCGGCCACCAGACGGCGGGCATGGGTGTAGGCGGCATCGGCGTGCTCGAAACGACCACCGTCGCTGAACGAGTCGGGCGTGACGTTCACGATGCCCATCACGGCGCAGCCCCGCCACTGCAGCGAACCCAGCGACCACGAGCGGGTCACAACGTGCCAGCCTGAAGCGCGGCGCGCACTTCGACGGCCCGGGCTCGCACCGCCTCGAGATCGCCCAGCTTCTGGGCGGCGCGCACCTGGGTCACGATGCGCGGATTGCGGGCGAAGCGGTCGGCGTGGCGGGCGAGGAAGTCCCAGTACAGCGTGGTGAACGGACATGCACGCTCGCCCGTCCGGGCCGTGCGGTCGTAGTGGCAGCCTCGGCAGTAGTCGCTCATCTTGTCGATGTAGGCCCCTCCCGAAACGTAGGGTTTGGTGGCCATACGGCCTCCATCGGCATGCTGCGACATGCCGATGACGTTGGGGACCATGACCCACTCGGCGCCGTCGACGAAACGCTCCCACATCCAATCGGTCAACCGCTGTGGCTCGACGCCGGCCAGCAGCGACAGGTTGCCCAACACCATGAGCCGTTGGATGTGGTGCGCCCAGCCGTGCTGTTCCAGGTCGGCGAGGGTGGTGGCGACGCAGCGCATGCGCGTGGGTGCCGCCCCCGTGAAACTGGGTGGTAGCGGGTCGGTGGCACCCAGGGCGTTCTGGTCGCGGTACGACGGCCCCCACCACCAGTACAGACCCCATACGTATTCCCGCCAGCCGAGCACCTGGCGCAGGAAGCCTTCGGCCGAGGCGATGGGAACGCGACCCTCGCGATAGGCGGCCTCGACCCGGTCGCACACCTCGCGCGGATGCACCATGCCCAGGTTGAGCGCCGGTGACAGCAGCGAGTGCGCCAGATGCCAACTGCTCGTCAGCATGGCGTCCTCGTGCGGTCCGAAGCGGGGAAGCAGGTGCTCGACGAAGTGGTCGAGGCGTGCCAGGGCGCGTGGACGACTGGAGGGCCACCACCCCTGTGGTGCGGCACCCCAGGTGTTCACACCCCAGTGCGAAAGGTCGTCGAGCACGCCGTGGTCGATGTCGTCGAGGGTGTCCCGCACGGGTTCGGGCCAGTGGTTCCGTCCGTCCTTCGGAGGGCGTTCCCGGTTCTCGGTGTCGTAGTTCCACCGGCCAGTCACCGGCTCGTCACCGTCCATCAGGTAGCCGAACCGCCGACGCTGCCAGCGGTAGAAGTCCTCCAACTTCACCTGTTTGCGGCCCTGAGCCCACTCGCCCAGATCGGTGGTCGAGGTGAGGAACTGTTCGTTGGGCATCATCTCGACATCGAGGCGTTCGAGCAGGTGGCGACCGTCCCACGAGGCCGGCTCCATGGCGACCACGCGAGCGGGGCCGAACTCGCTTCGATGTGCCGCCAGTCCCGCGGCGAGCGAGGGCGCCACACGATGGTCGACCTCGACACCCTCGGCCCGCAGTTCGGCGGTCAGGCGGCGAAGGCCGGTCAGCACGAGATGAGCCCGCTGCACATGCCAGCGCCGGCCCCGCAGTTTGGCGAGGCTTTCGACCACCAGCACACGGTGGATCCCGGGGCGGGCCTGGGCCAGCACCCCACTGCGTCGGTTCAACTGGTCGCCCAACACCCACACCGTGTCCATGGCCCCATCATGGCGGCTCGCGGCGCATCGCGGCGGCGGCGCGCAGGGTGATGTCGGGAAGGAGCGACCCCACCAGGGTCAGGCGCGTGCGGGTGGTGTGCTGCACCGCCACCCGCACCCATTCGTCGTCCATCTCGCTGGTGACCGCCAGCGGCCGCAGGGTCGTGGCCCGATGCGCAGCGGTGTCGGCATCGGCGGCGGGATCGCTCGATACGGCCGCTGCCCGTGCCGCCACCCGGACGGTGTGCCACAGCGCCAACTGGTCTCGGCCCAGCGTGCTCACCTGCAGCACCAGTAAGGCCATGACGACCACGAGGGGCAGCGTGATGGCCAGTTCGATGACCGCCTGACCGCGCTCGTGCCGCCGGCGGCTCACACGACGCGCCCGAGCACGGTTTCGATCACCCGGTCCAGCAGTTCGCCGATTCGCCCCGCACCTCCGCCGGCGGTGGCCCACGCCACCAGGGCCAGCGCCACCAGGCCGGCGCCCAGCAGCACCAGGGCGTACTCGGTGGTTGCCTGGCCCACATCGGTGTCGTCGTCGTTCACGGGGTTCCCTCCGGGAGGTCGAGTTGCAGGGACGCCAGCGCTCCCGCCACCAACGGCACGATGCCGAGGAGCACGAACGAGGGCAGGGTGCACAGCACCAACGGGGCCGCCAGACGTACGGGCAGTCGACGGGCGTCGGCCTGAGCGTCGCGGCGGCGTTGCGCGCGGGCCTCGCCCGCCAGCTGGTCGAGTACGGGCGCCAATGGCCCACCGTCTCGTTCGGCCGCCATCAGCACGTCGACGACGTCCCCCAGGTCATGTCCCGGCGCTTGGCGCCAGGTGGTGAGCACCTCGGACAGCCGGTGCCCTCGGTCGAGTGCACGCAGCGTGTCGGCGGCCAGGCGTTCCCAGCCCGGGGGCGGGTCGGTCATGGCCCGCCGCACCGCCAGAGCCGCAGGATCGCCGCCGGCTACGGCCAGGGCCAGTCGCTCGATCACCTCGGGTGTGGACGGCTGCGGGCGAACTCGCATCAGGTGCCCGGTCCCTCGGTGATGCGGCGGATCCACCACCGCCCCAAGGCGCTCAGGCCGCCCCCTGCCGCCAGGCACGCCCATCCCAGCGGTGTTGCCAGCGCCACGCGGCGCACCTCGGTATCGGTGGTCACGGCCAGGGCCGCCACGCCCACGGGAACCCACGTGAGCACGGTCGCCGACAGGCGCGCCTGTGCTGCCTGCGCCCTGCGCTCCTGGCGCGCCGCCACCCGGTCGGCGGCGACCACAGCGCCTCGCTCGATCACCGGGGCGGGCCCGGTGCCGGCACTGGCAGCCAGCCGCAGCGTGTCGAGCAGCAACCGCTGCCCGGAGGGTGCCGGCGGGCGATGCGCCAGTTCCTCCAGCGCCTGGTTCAGGGTGCGCCCGGCGCGCACCGAACGGGCGAGTGCCTCGAGCGAACGTTGTACGGCCACATCGGCGGCGAGCGCGTCACCCCGGCGCCTGCGCCCCGTGCGCGGCGGCCGGTCCCGGTCGGGTCCCGCCGCAGCGCGCACGGGTCTCGCTGGTGGGCCCGCCCACCACGGTGCCATCAGGGCCACGGCGGCCGACCCCGACAGTGCGCCCAGCAGGAGTGACCACGTCATCGGCGGGTCATCTCGCCGAGCACCCGGTCACCCGCGGCCAGGCATCGCAGCAGGCGATCACCGCCCGGTGGTGAGACCTCGGCGATCTGTGTGATCCGCCGTCGGCCGTCGGCGGTGCGGCCCACCTGGATCACGGCGTCGATCGCCGCATGGGCCAGTTCCAACGCGGTGTCCCAGTCGAGGGCGCCGGTCTGGGCGGTCATGGCAGCGAGGCGTCGCATCGTGTCGTCGGGACTGTTGGCGTGCACCGTGGCCAGCGAGCCGTCGTGCCCGGTGTTCAGCGCCTGCAGCAGGTCCAGCGCCTCGGGGCCGCGCACCTCGCCGATCACCAACCGGTCGGGCCGCAGGCGCAAGGCCGCCCGCACCAGGTCGCCCAGGGGTACGGGGGGCGGCCCGTCGTCGAGGGGCGGTCGAGCCTCCAGTCGCACCACGTGGTCGGCGCTGAGCCGCAACTCGGCGATGTCCTCGAGGGTGACGATGCGTTCGCCGGGCGGGAGGCATCCCACGAGCGCATTCAGCAGGGTGGTCTTCCCCGTCGACGTACCGCCCGCCACCACCAGGTTCGCCTGTCGTGCGACCAGTGAGCGGGCCAGGTCGGCCACCTCGTGGGAGGCGAATTCGTCCAGTGAGACGGGCCGCACACGGAACCGCCGGATGCACAGGCAGATGCCGTCGATCGCAACCGGCGGCGCCACCGCACTGACCCGTGACCCATCGGGCAGTCGGGCGTCGACCACGGGCGACGAGCGGTCGAGGCGTCGTCCCAACGGGGTGAGGATACGTTCCACCAGGGCCTCCACCCGTCGGGGTGCCAGATGCCCGACACGTTCCAGGCCGCCACCCCGGTCGACCCACACCTGTTGCGCGGCATTCACCATGACCTCGTCGACAGCAGGATCGTCGAGCAGTTCGTCGAGGAGGCCCAGACCCCTGACCTCGCGTACCGCCCGCGCCGCCAGCACGTGCTGGCGCCCGATCGGCATGAGCGGGGCCAGCGTGCGCACGTGGTGGCGTGCCGTGCGCTCGGCATCGTCGGGGTGATCGAGGAGATGCCGGCACAGGGCCTCGACGACCGCCTGATCGGTGGGGTCGTGGCTCATCAGGCGACCCGGCGCAGACCGTTGGACAACTGCATGGGCAACCGCCCGGCCAGCAGTCCGGCGTCGACGGCTCGGGCGATGGCGGGGTCGAGGTCGAGGTGCGCATCGACTCGGCGACCGACCACATGTTCTACGTCGGGTCGCCGCAGTGCCCGCCCCGGCTCGTCGATGAGGACCACCCGATCGGCGGTGAGGGAGTGCCCGGCGATGCGGCGCAGCGCCAGGTAGCAGGGGCGGAGGACCAGCACCGACAGCGCCTCGTCGGTGAGCACCTGGGGCCCGGGGCGCAAGGGGCCACAGTCGATCACGGCATCTCCCGGGCGGTCGCGCAGGGCTGCCGCCATGGCCGACCAGCGCGGCGAGATGAGGTCGGGCAGTGGCCCGTAGCCCCGGGGGACGAGCGCCAGGTGGTCGACCACACCGAGCGCCAGGTCGTCGAGTGCCGATACCGGTGCGTCGGAGTTCAGCCAGTCGGCCACACCCGGCGCCGCCGGTTCGGGCATGCCCAGGACGGCGGGCGCGTCGCCCCCGAGGTCGACCAGGAGCACGGGCGGTGCCTGGCGATGCTGCTTGGCACGCACCAGTGCCACGCCCGCCGCCACCACCGTGGTACCACTGCCGCCCTTCACCGACCAGCAGGTCGTGAGCATGCGCGCCACCTCCGACAACAGGGCGCGGTCGGGGCGACAGCGCCGGGATTCACGGTGGGAGGCCGCATGCAGGACCCTAGGTGCACGTCGGGCCGTCACCGCTGCGTTCGCCTCGAATGGTCCGAACGGACCAACCCTCCGCTACGGTGCCCCCCGGAGGTGTCCGCACGCCTGGTGGGTGCCGCCGCCTTCAAAGCGGTTGGGACAGGTGATCCCTGTCCGGCGGGTTCGATTCCCGTCCACCTCCGCCATGACCGGCGACCGCTACCGTGGAACCGGTTCCCCCTGTGCGCACGCTGTCACTGCTCCGATGGGCCTCGGTCGCCACTGCGGCGGTCATCGGCCTCTGGCCCGCCCCGCCCGCCCTCGCCGACCCGGCCCGCCCGGGCAACACGGTGTCGGTGGTCGACGCCCTGTCCCCGCCGTCGTCGGCAGTTCAGGTCGACGTGGTGGGCGGCGATGCGTTTCTGCGCCTGCGAGTGGTCCCGGGTGCCGAGGTACGCGTGCCGGGTTACCAGGGCGAGCCGTACCTGTGGATTCGCGGCGACGGAACGGTGTGGCGCAATGCCGAGTCGCCGGCGGCGGTGTTGAACGAGGACCGTTACGCCCTTCGCGAGGTTCCCGATGCCACGGTGCAGGTGGGGGACGCCCAACCCGAACCGCGCTGGCAGTCGTACGGTTCGGGCGGCACCGTTCTGTGGCACGACCACCGTGCGCACTGGATGGGCTCGGGCGATCCGCCGACCATCGATCCCGACGGCCTGGTGCAACGGTGGGAGGTGCCCATCGAGATCGATGGTGTCGAGGTCGTCATCCAGGGGAGTCTGCTGCGTCGATCCCCGGCGTCCTCGGCCTGGTGGGGCGTGGTCGTGGTGGTCGGGGCCCTGACCGCGGTGACAGCCCGCCGCTCCCTTCGCTGGACGTCGTCGACCGCCCTGGGCGCGGGAGTCCTCGTGGCCGGAGTGGGATGGTGGAGTTGGGCGGGGTTGCCCTCACCGGCTCGGCCGGCACCGGTCGTGGGAGTGTTGGCCCTGCTGGCGGCGCTCGCGGCAGTGATCCCGTGGGTGGGGCGCCGCAAGGTTCCCGTAGGCCCCATGCTCGCCGGTGCGGGAACGGCCCTGGTGATGGCCGGATGGTTCGGTCGCCAGGGGATCACCGCGGCGGTGATCCCCGGACTGGACACGGCGTGGCCGTGGCGGCTGGCCATGACGTCGGCGCTCGGCGCAGGCGTCGTGGTGGCGTCGGTGGGGGTGTGGCGCTCGCTGCACCCGCCGGCGCGCTGAGGCTCAGACGGCCAGCAGGTCCCGGGCGCCGGTATCGCTCGAGGGGTGGCGCAACTTGCTCATGGCGCGGGCCTCGATCTGACGGATGCGCTCCCGGGTCAGGTTGAAGTGCTCGCCCACTTCCTCCAGGGTGCGGGGCTCGCCACGGTCCAGACCGAAGCGAAGCTTGAGAATCTCTCGCTCCCGCTCGTCGAGCGGCTCCAGGAGGCGGGCGATCTCCTCGGGGAGCAACGCCGTGGCGGCCTCCTCGAAGGGGCTCGCCGCCGAGCGGTCCTCGACCACGTCACCCAGTTCGGCGTCACCGTCCTCCCGCAGGGGCTCCGACAACGACAGGGGCTCGGCGGCGAAGCGAAGGGCCTCGGTCACTTTGTCCTCGGGCATCTCGACTTCACGGGCCAGTTCCGACAGGGTGGCCGGACGCCCTAACTTCAGGTCCAGGCGAGAGCGGGCCTTCTGCAGGCGGGCCAAGGTGTCGCCGGCATGGACGGGAAGCCGGATGGTGCGCCCGGTGTTGGCGATACCGCGGGTGATCGCCTGGCGGATCCACCACGTGGCGTAGGTGGAGAACTTGAAGCCCTTGCGCCAGTCGAACTTCTCGACGGCGTGCATCAGGCCCAGGTTGCCCTCCTGGATGAGGTCCAGCAGCGGAAGCCCCGACGCCTGGTACTTCTTGGCGATCGACACGACGAGGCGCAGGTTGCTCTGCACGAAGGCTCGCTCGGCCTCCTCGCCTTCACGCGCCAGGTTGCGCAGTTTGCGCTTCTCGGCGGCGGTGACGTCCTTGCCCGCCTGCTCGAGGTGCGCCGAGGCCTCTTTGCCGGCCTCGATCGCCTTGGCGAGGCGTACCTCGTCGTCTTTGGTGAGCAACGTGTACTGGCCGATGTCGGTGAGGTAGAGACGGACGAGGTCCTCTTCGTCTCGCTCGACACGGTCTTTCGCCACGCGCGCTCCTCGGGGTATGGGACCGCCTGCTCAGGGCGGCCTGGACGCCGATCAACATACCGACTGCGTCAAGACCACCCTCCGGCCGATGGGGCCTGGAGCGGGGTCATCGGAGATCGCGATGTACGATCGCTCCCTATCGCTGCCAGCGTTGGGGGTCCACCGGTATCGTTTGTGACATGTCGAACCCATTGTTGAACGAGCGTTCCCTCGCCAGAGCCGTCGAGCGCGGCGCCAACGACGGTGCGTGGGCACCCCCGCAGGGGCCCCCGGTGGCGGACCGGAACGTGGGGTGGAATCCCACGATCAGCCTTCCCCGGACCGATGCCCCCACTGCGCCGGTGAGCGACGGTCCCGTCACCCCCTGGGGCACCGGTGGCGCCACCATGACGGTGGGCGGCGTGGCCAGCGCGAGCCTCATCCTGTTCGCCTTGCTCATGATCGCCGCCGCCTTCGGCTGGGTGTCGGTGAAGACGTCCAACGGCGAGGTCTACGAGTTTCCGATGCTCGCCACGGTGGGCATTCTGGCGGGCTTCGCCGCCGTGATCATCTGTGCGTTCAAGCCGGCCTGGGCCAAGGTGCTCGCACCCGTGTACGCCATCGGACAGGGTTACGCCGTCGGTGCCATCTCCAAGTCGTTCGAGACCTACTACGACGGCATCGTGGTGGCAGCCGCAGGTGCCACGGTCGGGGTGCTGCTGGTCATGCTCGTGCTGTACCGCACGCGCATCATCAAGGTGACCGAACGGTTCCGCCGCATCGTCATCGCCGCCACCCTGGGTGTGGCACTGCTGTACCTGGTGGCCATGGTGGCCCGCCTGTTCGGTGCCGAGGTCTCATTCCTGTCCAGTTCCAGCGGCCTGAGCATCGCCTTCAGCTTCTTCGTGGCCGGCCTGGCGGCATTCAACCTGGCGCTCGACTTCGACCTGATCGAGCGGGGCGCCCGCGAGGGCTACCCCAAGCAGATGGAGTGGTTCGCCGCTCTGGGCCTGTTGGTGACGGTCGTGTGGCTGTACCTCGAACTGTTGCGTCTGCTGGCCAAGCTGCGCGAACGCTGAGGTCCCCGTGCGCCGGTCGCAGGCCGAGGCCATCGCTGTCGGCGCCGCCGGTGCGTTACTGGCATACGCCACCGGACGGACCGTCGGGGTCGCAGTTCCTGCTGCGGTCGTCGGAGGTCTCAGCGGGTCGCTGAACGGCTGGCGGCGCATCTACGACTGGCGCTCGGGCGCCGGGTTGGCGGGTTTCGTGCTCGACCATTCGTGGGGTCTCGTGTCCACGGCGGGCGGTCTGTTGAGCCACGCCCTCAGCACGGCGGGTTCCGACCCCGCCTATGTGGCCGAGGCCAGCGAGCGGCGTGGTCGACATGTGTACGACGCCGGCTTCAGCGTGCGCAGGGGTTTCGCCATGACCATGGGAAACGTGGTCACGAGTGCTCGCGGCCGTTACCGACTGGTCGATGATCACGAGCAGGTCCACGTGTGGCAGGGACGCCTGCTGGGACCCCTGTACCCGGTCGTCTACGTGGGATGGTCGGTGGTGGCGGCGCCTCTGGGTGTGTGGCGTTGGTGGCGCAATGGGCGCACACAGCCCCTGGGACGCTGCGTGGACGCCGTGTCGTACCGGGCCAATCCGTTCGAGCGATGGGCCTATGCGGTGCAGGCTCGGCGCAGCCGGTCAGCCGCCGAGCGAAGCCAGGAAGCCCAGTAGCGCCTCGTTGAAGGCGTCTGGTCGCTCCTGTTGCGTCCAGTGCCCGGCCCCGTCGAGCATCACCTTGCCCCGGTAGTCGGGGAGCAGGTGGACCATGGCGTCGACCATCTCGGGCCGACCGGCGATGACGCCGTCTCGGTCCCCTCCGATGAAGAACGAGGGCATCGACACGCGTGACGCCGGCACATCCTGCATCCGGTCGAAGTTGGCGTCGAGGTTGCGGTACCAACTGACCGGGCCGAAGAAGCCGCTGGTGCTGAACGCGTCGACGTACCGTTCGAAGTCGTCCGATGTCAGCCAGTCCGGCAGTGCTGCGGGAACGTCGCGAAACATGTCGAGGAAGCCTGTGCCCTCGGCGGGTGGCAGTTCAGTGGGCATTCCCCGGTACATCTCGCCCGATGCGCCCCACAGCACGGTGTGCATGGTGTGGCGCACATCGGCTTCCAGTTCGCGCTCGGCCGGTCCCACGGTCTGGAAGTAGTTCATGTAGAAGAACCGGTCTCCGAACAGGGCGGCGAACAGTTCGGTCGGTCGCATGGGCCACTGCGTGAAGGGCACACTCACACCGACCACGGCGCGCGTGCGCTCGGGAAACAGGCGCGCCAGGTCCCAGGTGACCAGAGCACCCCAGTCGTGACCCACGAACACGGCTCGTTCGGCCCCGGTGGTGTCGAGCAGTGCGACGAGATCACCGGCGAGGTGGTCGATTCCATACGCAGCGACCTCACGCGGTGCCGATGAGTGCGCATACCCGCGCTGATCGGGTGCGAGTACGTGATAGCCAGCCTCGGCGAGTGCGGGCAGCTGGTGTCGCCATGACCAGGCGCACTCGGGAAAGCCGTGGGCGAGGATCACGACCGGGTCGCCCGGCGTCCCCGCCTCCAACAGTCCCAGGGTCACGTCACCCAGCGTGATCGATCGGCGTTGGATCTCGATGCTCATGGCCCCATGATCGCACGTTCGCAGGTCCCCTCGCGTTGGGCGGGTGGAAAGGGGACCACCTGGCGCCAGTCGACCCGGCCGCCCTCCGGCCGACGAGCGCTCGGGTGTCGGCTGGTATCGAGGTCGTCGAGTCGTTGGGCCGGCGGAGGCGGTACTGCGGGGTGCGGCGCCGTGAGAGTGCGGCCGTCCCCTGTGGTGAAGACGATGCCGTCGGGGCGGTCGGCGTCGGTGCCGGCGAGGCGCAGTTCACCCCGGTGAAGCGCACGGTGATGCGCGGGGCACAGGGCGATCAGGTTCGTCGTGGTGCTGGGACCACCGTGCGCATGGTGGTGGATGTGGTGCAGGTGCACGATCCGCGAGGCGCACCCCGGTACTCGGCAGCCACCGTCGCGTTGCTCGACGGCCAGGCGCAGGCGCCGTGGCAGGGTGCGGGCCGGGCCGACGCCCAGCGCCCGCCCCTGCGTGGTGAACAGCATCTGAAAGGTTGCATCACACGTCCAGGCCGCCGTGACCCAGGTGGGCAGAACCGGCCCCATGTGGGCCGAGCCCACCTGTGTCGCCGTGTCGACGTGGAGCACGACGAGGTGCCGACGGTGGTCGGCGATCGTGTCGACGCCCAGAGTGTCGGCATCGGCGGCACGGCGAATCATGCGCATCAGCGCATCGACGGGTGTGGGTGGTTGCCCCACGGTGCCCGCCGCCTTGGCCTCGTTCCACAGCACGTCGAGATGGGTTCGCAGGGCTGCTTCGAACTGGGCACCCCGGTCGTCGTCGAGGCGCAGTCGCCCGACGTAGCCGCCGGCGTCGTGGCCGTGGAACTGCAGCGACTCGTGAACCACGGGTGCCGACGGAGCATCGGCAGGTGGGCTGACCGGAGCGGTGTCGGCCGCCTGGTGGATGCGAGCCGTCTTGTTCAGTTGCGACGGCGTCATGACCACGGCGCACTCGGCCATGACGGCATCGGCCCACGGCGGTGCGTTGCGCACCACGGCGGCGGTCTGGTCCAGGCTGATGTCGCCCGTGCGCAGCCGGGTGGTGGTGTGGGGAAAGTCGGCCAACGTCTGTGCAGTGGCCACCAGGGCGCCGGCCCGTGCGCGGCCGGTGCCGGTCAACCAGGCGACGTACTGCCCGGCCGACCGCCAACCGACGCCTTCGTGGGCCCCGAGTGCGAAGAGTTCCGCCAGGACACCGACGAGCTCGCCTTCCAGCGCGTTGACACGACCGCACAGACGACCGACTCGGTCGTGTAGTTCGCCGATGCGCTGGGCATCGGCAATCGCGCCCGCAGTTGCCGCCATGTGCCCATGATGCTCATGGGGTGTGGCACGGCTCCTCAGGTGATGGCGTGCAGGTCGGCCGAGTCGCGCCGCAGGTCGGTCAGCACCAACTCGAGTACCCGTGCCGTGGGTGCGTCGACATCGGCGTCGTGCTCGGCCGCCCACCGGCTCAACTCGGCTGCCAGTTCGTCGACGACGAGGCACAACCTGACCAGGCCCTGCGGCGTGGGACCCTCGGTGAGGTCCTCGGTGAGATCCTCGAGCGGCCCCGGCTCCGGCGATTGCCAGTCGCCCTCGGGCAGGCGCTGCGACCACCACGTCACATGGTCGGACGCGTGGGTGCACAACCGTGCCAACACGATGCGCTCGGCGGCCGAACCGGCGGTGGCCGACCACTTGCCCGACACCTCGAACAGGCTGGCCGAGCGGTCGCGGTAGTGGCGGCAGCGGGCCGCCAACTCGACGATGGTCAGGGAGCCATCCACCGCTTCAGCGTACCGAGGGGGCCGTTCGCGAGCGCCACCACGCCATCTCGGCGGCCCCCATCGGGGTGGCCGGAGGGGCATCGGGCACGAGGTACTCGAGCAGCATCGCCCGCCACGGACCCCGGGCCTCCAACCTCGACAACAACCCCGAAACCCCCCACACGAGGCGGTTCAAGATGACGAACGATGTCGGCAGGTTCAGGTGCGCCATGACCTCGCGCTGGGGACCACGCACGCCGGCGATGTCGCCGACGGCCGACCTCAGGAACTCGGGGCCGAAGGTGAACTCGTCGGCGAGGTACGGCCGGTACGGCGTGCTGACGTAGTCGTACACGGCGCCCGGGTCGAGGCCGTGGCCGGAAGCCAGAAACCCGACCTGCTCCATGGCGGCCACGAGACCCTCGGGGTCGCGATTCACGATGATGCCGTCGAGGCAGGGCCGCAGACGTTGCCACTCGCCTTCGCCGTATGTCTTGACCATGCCGAAGTCGAGGCAGGTGACGGTCCCGTCGGGGGCGAAGCGGAAGTTGCCCGGATGCGGATCGCCGTTGAAGCGACCCAGGCGGTGCAGCGAGTGCTGAGCGAAACGCCACACGGCTTCGGCCGCCCACTGGCGGGAGGCGGGCGTTCCCTGCGCACGCAACTGCTCCAGGGTCCAGCCCTCGACCCACTCCGAGGTGAGCACCTTGCCCGTCGACCACCGATCGACGACGGCCGGTACTCGAAGCGCCGGATGGCCCGCGAACGCGGCGGCGAACCAGCGCTGGTGCTCGGCCTCCCGTCGATAGTCCAACTCCTCGCCGATGCGCTCGCGCAGTTCCTGCACGAACGCCTTGGAGTCGAGGCCCTTGAGGGCGAAGGTGGACACCAACCGGTAGAGGGCGTCGGCATTGTCGAGGTCGGCGGCGATGGCTTCGGCAGCGCCCGGGTACTGCACCTTGACCGCCGCCACCACGCCCTCATGGGTGACGGCACGGTGTACCTGCCCGATCGAGGCGGCGGCCACGGGAACGGGTTGCCAGTCGAGAAAGCAGCGCTCGGGCTCGTCGCCCAACTCTGCCCGCACCACCTCGGCCACCAGGGACGGCGCCATCGGCGGCGCATCGGACTGCAGGGTCGCCAGTGCTGCCCGCGCCTCATCGGGAAGACCTTCGGCCAGCACACTGGCCATCTGGCCTGCCTTCATGACGACGCCCCGCATCTGTCCCAGTTCACGTGCGACGTCCTGGGCGGTGCGCACGGCGAAGCGCTCGTCCAGTTCGGCCCGGCGCCGGGCGCTCAACGTCCGTCCTCGCACCCGGCTGCCCACGTAGCGCAGGACGTTGCGCGCCGTCAGGCGCCAGATCCGGGCTGAGCGTCTCAGCCGGCGGGCCAGGTCATGAGGTCGCAAGGCGATCCGCTCGGCGGGCCGTGGGGTCGACCTCGAGCAGGCTGTCTGGCAACTCGACTCCGGTCACGTCGCAGATGCCGTAGGTGCCGGCGTCCAGGCGTTCCAGACTGGTCTCGACAGCGGCGAGTTCGGCCTCGACGGCGTCGAGATCGAGGGCCGTCACGTCGTCGTCGCTCACATCGCTCACCACGCCGAGCGTAGCGGTCGACCCCCACACGACCTCTGGCGTCCACCTGGGTGTCGGTCCGAGTTCAGGTGAGGGACCCGTCCGCGCAACACCCCCGCTCTAGGCTCCCCCCGGTGGCAGACGTCCGATGGGAGCACGTGACCAAGCGGTTCGGCGCCGTGACGGCCGTCGACGGTGTGGATCTGGCCGTGGCCGACCGCGAGTTCATGGTCCTGCTGGGGCCCTCGGGTTGCGGTAAGTCCACCCTGCTGCGCCTCGTGGCAGGACTGGAGACACCGACGACGGGCCATGTGTTCATCGGCGGCCGTTCGGTCGACGACATCCCCGCCAAGGACCGCGATGTGGCGATGGTCTTTCAGAGCTACGCCCTGTATCCGCACAAGTCCGTCCGGGCGAACATCGAGTTCCCACTCAAGGTGCGAAAGGTGCCGACTGCGGCACGGGCCGCCCGCGTGGCAGAGGCGGCGGCCTCGCTGGGCCTGGTGGACCTGCTCGACCGCAAGCCGGCCGCCCTGTCGGGCGGTCAGCGTCAGCGGGTGGCGCTTGCCAGGGCGATCGTGCGCCAACCGGCGGTGTTCTGCATGGACGAGCCGCTGTCGAACCTGGACGCGAAGTTGCGCGCCGAGACCCGGGCCGAGTTGGTGGCGCTGCACCGCCGGCTCGACGCCACCTTCGTGTACGTCACTCACGACCAGGTCGAGGCCATGACGATGGGGACGCGGGTGGCGGTCATGTCGAACGGTGTGCTGCAGCAGGTGGGTACGCCCGACGACGTCTACCACCGGCCGGCCACGGTCTTCGTCGCCGAGTTCGTGGGCACACCGCCCATGAACGTGTTCCCGGTGGGAGCCTTCGAACCCGGCGATCACCGGGTCGGGGTGCGTCCCGAACGGCTGCGAATGGGTGCTGACGGGCCGCTTGCGGCCACCGTGACGCTGGTCGAACGCCTGGGTCACGAGGAGATCGTGACCTGTGAACTGCGCACCGGTGAGCGGGTTCTGGTGCGCCATGACAGCGAAGCCGCCGACGCGTTCGGACCCGGTGCCGTCGTACGACTGGATGCGGACGCCCGACACCGCCACCGCTTCGACGGGGCGACCGGGCAATGCCTTCCCGATGACGAGGTTCCCGGGTGAAGCGCAACCGCGAAGTCGCCCTGGCGGTGCTGTTCCTGGTGCCCTCCGCGGTGGTTCTGGGCACCTTCGTGCTCTACCCGCTTGGCAGGGCGGTGTGGCTGGGTCGGCAGCGCTGCGACGCCCAGGCGGTGCGTTGCCGCACGACGGGCTGGCGTCAGTACGTCGACGTGGCGACCAGCAGCGAGTTCACGCACGCGCTGGGTGTCACGCTCAAGTTCGTGGCGCTGACCGTGCCCCTCGGCGTCGTGCTCGGTGTGGGTCTGGCCGTGTTGGCCGACCGTCACCTGCGGGGTATGGCGGTGTTCCGCACGGTGTTCTCGAGCACCATCGCCACGTCGGTGGCCGTGGCCTCGCTGATGTGGTTGTTCCTGCTGCAGCCGTCGCGCGGGGCACTGGCCAACGTGGCGTGGGTGCGGGACTGGTTCCCGGTGGTCAAGGCGCCCGGCCTGCTCAACGACCCCGGCACGGCGCTGTCGGCGGTGGCGCTGTCCAGCGTGTGGGCCAATCTGGGATTCACCTTCATCGTGGTGACCGCCGGGCTGCAGAGCATCCCGCGCGAGTTGCTCGAGAGTTCCGTCATCGACGGTGCCGGTCCCTGGCGCCGATTCGTGCACGTGACCCTGCCGCTACTCGCTCCGACGCTCGTGTTCGTGGGCATCGTGCTCGTCAGCCGTGCCTTCCAGGCCTACGGCGAGATCGATCTGTTGACCAGCGGTGGTCCGCAACCGCAGGCCAGCACCACCACGCTGACCTATCTGGTGTACGGCCAGACCTCCATCGCCCGAAGCGACGCAGGGCTGCAGTCGGCGGTGGCCGTGCTGCTGTTCCTCGTGCTGCTGGTCGTGTCGCTCGTGCAGTTGCGCGGCCTCGAGCGCAGGATCCACCGTGGCGCGTGAACGAACCCGCGACCCGCTGTACGACGGGCCGCGCCGCGCCCTGCGGCTGACGGCCCGGTACGCGCTGCTGGCCACGGTGGCCGCCGCCGTGCTGCTGCCCGTCTACACGACGGTGGTGGCAGCGCTGAAGCCGGGTAGCGAGGTGCTCGAGCGCCCCTTCGTGCCGGGTCCGCTGACCCTGGACGTGTTCGCCGACGCCTGGACCCAGGGCCGTATGGGGCGTTACCTGCTGAACTCGGCTGTGGTCGCCGTGGTCGTGACCTTCGCCCAACTGGTCACGTCGGTGCTGTCGGCCTACGCCTTCACGTTCCTGCGGTTCCCGTTCCGCACCGCGCTGTTCGTGCTGTTCCTGGCCACACTGCTGGTGCCGCTCGAGACCACGCTGGTGGTGAACCGCCGCACCGTCGACGATCTGGGTTGGCTGAACACCTACCAGGGTCTGGCGGTGCCGTTCCTGGCAACGGCCTTCGGCACCTTCCTGCTGCGCCAGGTGTTCCGCCAGATCCCGGCCGAACTGCGGGAGGCGGCCGCCATGGACGGCCTGGGGCACCTCGGGTTCCTGCGTCAGGTGGCGCTACCCCTGGTGCGGCCGTCCCTGGGTGCGCTCGGGCTGCTGGCCTTCCTGGGCACCTGGAACCAGTACCTGTGGCCCAATCTGATCACCACCGAGGAGGACATGAACACCGTGCAGACCGGACTGCGACTGCTCAATTCCAGCGTGCCCGACATCGAGCGCTTCAACGTGCCGATCGCGGGCACCATCATCGCCGCACTGCCGATCGTGGCGGTGCTCGTGGCGTTCCAGCGCCAGCTGGTGCGCGGTCTGACGGCGGGGGCGGTGAAGGGTTGATGCGACGCCACACCCCCCGGGTCCTTCCCACCGCACTCGCCACCCTCACCGTGGCATCCCTGGTTGCCGCGTGCGGAGGTGGGGGCTCGCTACAGGAGGCCGGCAACACCACGGTCGCCTCCACCGCGGCGCCCACGACGGTTCCGGGTGAGACGACCACCACGGTCGCCCCCTCGACCACCGTGGCGACACCTCTCGACGACCTGCCGACCTGCCCGCTCGAGGCCCTCGAGGCTGCCGACGGCCCGGTGGAGATCACCTTCTGGCACGGCATGACCGCTGATCTCGAGGTGGCGCTGACCCGCCTGACCGACGAGTTCAACGCATCGCAGGACCGCGTGCGCGTGGTATTGCAGAACCAGGGCGGGTACGAGGACGTGCTGGACAAGTACCTGCAGTCCGGCTCCAACTCGCGACCCGATCTCGTCCAGGCTCCCGAGTACGCCGTGCAGGTGCTGCGCGATTCACAGTCGTTCGTGCCGGTCGAGGCCTGCATGGTGGCAGCGGACTTCGACGCTGCGAACCTGTTGCCGACGACGCTCGAGGCCTACAGCACCGAGGGTGTGCAGTGGGCGATGCCCTTCAACGTGTCGAACCCGATCCTCTACGTGAACGAGGTGGCTTTCCTGGCGGCGGGACTGGACCCGACCGATCCGCCGTCGTCGCTCGAGGAACTGCGTGCCGCCTCCCAGGCCATCGTCGACTCGGGCGCCGCCCAATACGGCTTCGCCATCGACACCAACTTCGACTCCGGGGGCGGTTGGTTCATCGAACAGTGGTTCGCCAAGGCCGGCGAGTTCTACGCCGACCAGAACAACGGTCGCCAGGCGCCGGCGACGCGGGTGCTGTTCGGCGGGCCGGCCGGCGTCGAGATCTACACGTTCCTGCAGCAGATGGTGAACGACGGCCTGGCGGTGAACGTGGGTGACAACGCCAGCGGTCAGGACACGTTCCTCAAGATGGCGGATCCCAACGACCGCGCTGCCATGACCATCGGGACGTCGGCCGCGCTGGGCACCGTGGTCGCCGCCCTGGGGGGCGGCCTGGCACCGGGGCTGGGGCCCGACGACGTCACCGTCGCCCATATGCCCGGTCCGGGGGGCAGCCAGTCGGTGCTGATCGGGGGTGCCTCGCTGTGGGTCGTCGACGGTTCCGACGCCGCACGCGTGGCGGCATCGTGGGAGTACGTGTCGTACCTGGTCAGCGCTGCCGTGCAGTCGGACTGGGCGGCGAGTACCGGCTACGTACCGGTGAACGAGGGCGCCCTGGCGCTCGATCCGCTGGCCGCCACCTACGCCACCGACCCTCGCTACCGGGTGGCCTACGACAGTCTGCTGGGTACCCCGAACGAACCCTGGAACGTGGGTGCACTCCTCGGCCCTCAGCGCGAGATCAGGGCGCTGACCGCACAGGCACTGGCGGCGGTGCTGCAGGGCGCCGACCCCGCCGAGTCCCTGGCCGACGCGGCCGGCAAGGCCGATGGGCTGCTCGCCAACTACGCAGCCCTGCAGGCCGGGTAGCGTGATCAGCCATGCCCAGCCCGTTCCCGCCCTTTGATGGCACCGCCCCCGTCCGTCGCCAGTTCGACTCGCCGCCCGAGATGGGCATCGACTCGTCGAAGCGCTACACGGCCAGCATGAGCACCTCGATGGGCGATCTGGTCATCGCACTCGATGCGGTGCGGGCGCCCAAGACGGTGAACAACTTCGTGTTCCTCGCACTTCACCACTACTTCGACGGGATCATCTTCCACCGGATCATCAACGGTTTCGTGTGCCAGGGTGGCGACCCGACGGGAACCGGTCGAGGCGGCCCCGGCTATCGCTTCGACGACGAACTGCCCAAGGCCGGCCAGTACCAGATCGGTTCCCTGGCCATGGCGAACGCAGGCCCGAACACCAACGGTTCCCAGTTCTTCCTGATCAGTGGTCCCGACGGGACGCGGCTTCCGCCGGCCTACGCCCTGTTCGGCCAGGTCGTGAAGGGTCTCGAGGTGGTCGACGCCATGCAGCGGGTCCCCACCGCACCGGGTGATCGCCCCAAGACCGACGTGGTGATCAACAGCGTCACCATCACGGTCGCCGACTGAGCGCAGGGTTCCCATGCCCACCGGGCCCGTCGTGTTGAGCCTTGTCGAGGCACGTCGCCTCGCCGTGCGCGCACAGGGCCTGGCCCGTGCGCGACCCGCGACGGCGATCACGCGGCGCCATGTGCGCCAGGTGCTCGACACCGTCGGGGCGGTACAGATCGACGCCGTCACGGCGGTCGCACGCAGTCACGACCTGGTCATGCACGCCCGTCTCGGTGCGCATGGCGCCAGGTTGATGGACGACGCCGCGCAGGCGGGGGAGACCTTCGAGTACTGGGGCCATGAGGCCTCGCATCTTCCCGTGGCGCTGCACCCGTTGCTGCGATGGCGCATGGATGACGCCCGGCGGGGCGAGGCGTGGGCGAATGTGGTGGAGGCGGCGCGCGCTGACCCTCGGTTCGTCGCCGTCGTGCGCGAGGCCGTGGCGGAACGGGGTGCCTCGACGGCGGGAGAACTCGCCGAACTGCTGCGTCCGCGCCAACGCCCGAAGGCGGCCTGGTGGGACTGGGACGACACGAAATCGGTACTCGAGTACCTGTTCTGGACCGGCGAGGTGACCGCACGCCGTCGTAGCGATTTCACACGGGTCTACGACCTCACCGAGCGGGCAATTCCCGCTGAGGTGCTGGCCGTGCGCACGCCGCCCCGGGACAAGGCCTACGGAGAGTTGCTGTTGGGAGCGGCCCGCGCCATGGGTGTGGCCACGGTGGCCGATCTCGCCGACTACTACCGGTTGAAGGTTGCCGACTGCGCCCCGGTGCTCCAGAAGTTGGTCCGCACGAAGAAGTTGGTCCCGGCTCAGGTCGAGGGCTGGCGCGAGCCGGCGTACCTGGACCCCGAAGCACCTGCGCCCCGGGCGACCAAAGCCCGCGCCCTCATCGCTCCGTTCGATTCGCTGATCTGGTTCCGTCCACGGGTCGAGCGACTGTTCGCCATGAACTACCGGGTCGAGATCTACACGCCTGCACCCCAGCGCCGGTTCGGCTACTACGTCATGCCCTTCCTGTTGGGAGACCAAGTGGTGGGCCGGGTGGACCTGAAGGCAGATCGCGCCGCGGGCGTGTTGAAGGTCCTGTTGGCGCATCGCGAACCGACGGCCCCGCCCGCCGGTGAACTGATCGAACCACTGCACGGGGAACTGG
>Ga0169931_10001487_pt1 | contig 38760 bp, 32 predicted proteins | sample Kivu_15m_20L_FD_129675 | JGI IMG/M metagenome (GOLD analysis project Ga0169931, IMG submission 129675) | Freshwater microbial communities from Lake Kivu, Western Province, Rwanda to study Microbial Dark Matter (Phase II) - Kivu_15m_20L... | ecosystem: Environmental > Aquatic > Freshwater > Lake... | reverse complement strand
GTCATGCGAGACTTCACCGTGCCCACGCTGAGTCTTTTTGTCGACGCGATGCAACGTGAGGTTGAGCCGCATGGGTTTTCCACCATGGTGGCCTCGAGCGGTCACGACACCAGCCGCGAGATCGCGCTGATGCAGGGTTTCCGGCAGCGGCGGATCGACGGCCTGGTGATCGCTTCATCGTCGGAACGATCCCGGGCGCTCCTGTCAGCAATGCGGGAGGCTGGATTTCCGATTGTTTTGATTGATCGCCGTGCGCCGGCCGAGTTTGATTCGGTCGGGGTCGAACATGCCGAGGGCATTGCATCAGCGGTTTCATATCTGGCAGCGCTGGGGCACCGGCGCATTGCAATTTTGTCGGGTGAAGCGGGGCTCCATCCCACGCGGGATCGGCTGGCTGGCTACCGGGCGGGGATGGCTAGGGAAGGCCTCGCATTCGACGAGGCCTGGGTGCGTGCCGCGTCGTTCAGTCCCGAGTCGGGCTATGAGCAGACAGCGGCGATGCTTGCTTTGAAAAACCGCCCCACGGCCATCATCGCGGGCGGGTCGTCGCTATTGCCGGGTCTGATGCTGGCCGCACGCGAGGCTGGGTTACGTGTGCCCACCGAGCTGTCTGTGATCGCGGGGGCTGACAGCGATCTCGCACGGCTTTCGAACCCAGCCGTCACCGCAGTCTGCTGGCCCCATGATGCATTGGGTCGTGCGGCGGGTCGATTTCTGGTTCGAAGGCTGGCTGACCCTGCCTTGCCGAAGCAGTCGCTTACCGTGCGAGCTGAACTGGTGGTGAGGGGATCGTGTGCGAAACCGGCAAAGGGCTGATGCTGAGCATCGACTTGAACTGAACCGTGCGGGATTGACTTCCAGGCCGTCCGGCTGAACAATCCGCGACGCTCAAGGGGAGGTTGGCGATGATTAACAGCGCCATCTCCCCGGATTTTTAAGAAAATTTGGAAACGTTTCAAATGCGACGAATCGGAATTGATGTGGGCGGCACCTTCACCGACGTGGTGATGGTGGATGACGCGTCGGGTGCGGTCTGGTCGACCAAGGTGTCCACAACGCCAGCGGACCGCGTGATCGGCGCCATGAACGGATTCCGTCGCATCCTTCAGCTGGGCGGTTCGGCGCCCGGCGAAGTCGGCTTTATCGGTCATGGGACCACCATGGCCACCAACATGATCGTGGAAGGCAAGGGCGCCGCCACCGCGTTGATCACCACGACCGGTTTTCGCGACATCCTTGAGCTTCGCAGGCTATCGAGACACGATCGGGCTGATCTCTACGATCTGCAGTTCAAAAATCCCCGGCCGCTGGTGCCCCGGCGCTGGCGGCTTGAGGTCGACGAACGCTGTCGCCACGACGGATCGATCGAAGCGCCGCTTGACCTCGAGCAGCTGCACCAACTCGCCGCACACATCGAGGCATCCGAGATTGAAGCGGTGGCGATCGTTTTTCTGCATGCCTATGCAAATCCGACCCATGAACAGGCGGCGCTCGAGCTGCTGCGCGCGCGACTGCCGGACCGCTTCATCACCGCCTCGCATGAGGTGAATCCTGAGATGCAGGAGTACGAGCGGGCAAGTTCAACCGTGATCAATGCCATGCTCGGGCCTGTCTGCGCTCGGTATATCGAGCGCTTTGGATCGCAGCTGAGCGCCGAAGGGTTTGCGGGTGAGTTGCTCTTCATGCAGTCCAACGGCGGGCTCGCGAGCGGCGAAGTGGTCGCGAAGAAGCCCATTGTGCTGCTTGAGTCTGGGCCCGCGGGCGGTGTCAGTGCGGCAGTGCGTGGTTGCGATCAGCTGGGACTCGGCGGTCTGCTGCTCGGCGATATGGGCGGGACCACGTTTGATGTGTCGCTGGTGCGGGAAGGTAGGCCCGAGCTTCGTACCGAGGCAGTGGTGCATACCTATGCGGTTCGGGCACCTACCATCGATATTGATTCAATTGGTGCGGGGGGCGGCTCGATTGCCTGGATCGATGCAGGAGGCGGCGTCCGTATCGGACCGCAGAGCGCGGGCGCCGACCCCGGGCCCGCGTGCTACGGCCGCGGTGGCGATCGACCCACGGTCACCGACTGCAATCTGGTGCTGGGCTATGTGGACCCCGAGTCATTCCTGGGCGGGGAATTCCGGCTCGATCGAGAAGCCGCTGAGCGCGCAATTGAATCGCATCTTGCCCGGCCGCTTGGCGTCAGCATCATCGAGGCGGCGCGAATCGTTCGGGCAGTCTCCAACTCGCTGATGGCGCAGGCGATGCGCCTGATGACGGTCGAGCGGGGCTTTGATCCGCGTGAGTTTGCCTACCTCTGTTACGGCGGGGCGGGCCCGGTTCATGCGGTCGATCTGGCCGAAGAGCTTGAGATCAGGCGCGTCATCGTGCCGCCGCTTCCGGGCCTCTTCAGCGCGCTGGGCATGGTGATGGCTGACCGTCTCCACGATGGCCAGCGGGCCGTCGAGGCGGATCTTGGATCGCTCGCGGGTGACCGCGTTGCGCAGCTTGCCGAGGCGCTTGAGCGCGAGGCGGCCGATACTTTTGGGCAGGCGGTGGCCGCGTTAGGCGTCAATCAGCGATGGCGAGCCGATTGCCGCTACGCGGGGCAGCCAGCCTCGATCACCGTTGATATCGACGCATCGCTGATGCAGCGGGCAGGCGTTGATGAGGTGGCCTTTCGCAATGAGCTGCGCACGGGATTCGAGCAGAATCACAAACGTATGTGGAATTTCATCAAGCCTGATCAGCCCGTGATTCTCACCAACCTTCGTTTGCAGGCCAGTGTTTCATCGGGTTGGCGCGGTACCGCGAAAGCGGTACGCCAGGCGCGGGGCGAACCCGGTCGCCGGGCCGTCGTTCTTGACGGGCAGCCGCAGACGCTTCCTGTACTCCAGCGCACCTGGCTTGCGGCGGGCGAGCGCGTGGAGGGGCCGGCAATCATTGAGGAGGCGAGCAGCTGCATCGTCTTCAAAGCAGGCCAGCATGCACAGGTTGATGCAGCTGGCTATCTTCACATCCATCTCTGAGGCGAACCATGGAAACCATCGTCTACGAGATTCTCCGCAACTCGCTCTACTCGATCGCACGCGAGATGAAGGTTGCGATGATGCGAACGGCGGCAAGCCCGATCATGCACCTTGGTGCCGACGCGTCGGCCGCGGTGTTCGATGCACAGATGCAGCTGGTGGCACAGGGCAACGACATTCCCACGATGCTGGGGTCTGCAGTCATTTCAACCCGCCGCTCGGTCGAAACAATCGGTCGCGATCGCCTGCGGCCAGGTGACGTGATCATCAGCAATGATGTGTACCTGGGCGGGGGCAACCACCAGCCCGATGTGCAATTGACCCGTCCGGTGTTCTTCGGCGATGAAATCGTTGCGTTCGTGATGACCCGCGGCCACTGGAGCGACATTGGTGGCCAGACGCCAGGCAGCTACATGCTCGATACCTGGGACATCTTCGGCGAAGGCGTTCGAATTCCACCGGTGCGGCTGTTCCGGAACGATGAAATCGTCGATGACGTCAAAACGCTGATCGTTCAGAACACGCGCGACCCGGAGGGCCGACTGCTCGATATTCAGGCGCAGTACGCCGGCACCTTTGTGGGCGATCAGCGGATTCGCGCCCTGTGCCAGAAATATGGCGCGCAGGCGCTTGCTGATGCCATGAAGCGCTCGCTCGACCACTCCGAGGCGCTGATGCGTGCTGCGATCCGTGATATTCCGGATGGCGTTTACGAAGCCGAAGACTGGGTGGAAGGCGTCTACGCAAAGAACTGGCCTGCCGATCCGGTACGAATCAAGGTACGCGTCACGGTGGCGGGCGATGAGATGCATTTTGACTATGCCGGCAGTGGTGCTCAGAGCCCGGGCGGAATCAACTGCCCGTTCGCGGTCACCTGCAACAGCACCTGGTTCACTGTGAAGGCCATTACTGACGCATCGATTCCCATCAACCAGGGCTGCTATCGCCCCATCCACATCACTGCGCCCGAGGGCAGCATCGTCAACTGCCGGTTTCCCGCGCCTGTGGTGAGCGGCAATACCGAAACCTCGCCGCGCGTCATCGACCTGCTGTTAAAGGCGCTGTCGGCGGCCGTGCCCGATCGGGTGATTGGCCAAAGCAACTGTGCGGCCTGCTCGGGCGTGTTCGGTGGACCCGACCCCGATACCGAACGCGTTCGCCGCACCGGCAAGCCGATCGTGAGTATCGTTGAGCCGCACGGTGGCGGCATGGGGGCGCGCGCCACCCAGGATGGCGTGAACGGCATTCGCGTGTATGTCGGTAATGCGGGGTCGTTACCGGTGGAGTACATCGAACAGACCATGCCCCTGGTGGTCGAAGCGTGGGCGCTGGTCACCGACAGCGGTGGCGCAGGACGTTATCGAGGCGGGCTCACCGCGCGTCGGTCCTACCGAGTCGAATTCGATACCGCGTCATTCACCGTAGCGGGCGAGCGGGGTGAGTTCGCTCCCGAAGGCTATTTCGGAGGACGTGCTGGTGCGCCGTTCGCGTGCACGGTCGCGGATACAGAAGGCCAGGTGCGCAGCGTGCCGCCCAAAGGCGCAACCGAGGTCTTGCGACGCGGCGACCGGGTGTCGCTGAACCCGTCGGGAAGCGGTGGCTACGGTCGTCCGATCGAGCGTGATCGGCAGGCCGTGATCGATGATGTGCTGGATGGGTATGTCAGTCGCGAGTCTGCCGAACGCGACTACGGCCTCAAGGCGTTTCCGGAGTCATGATGAGCGGCAGCCTCGATACACAGGATGCAGCGGCAGCCGCTAACGGCGCCGCACGGCAAAATCTGCCGCTCAGCGGGTTGTGCGTGGTGGAAATCGGCCACAGTCTGGCCGCCCCTTATGCGGGGAACATTCTTGCGCAATTGGGCGCGCGGGTCGTCAAAATCGAACAGCCCGGGCGCGGCGACTATGCGCGCGGCTGGGGGCCGCCGTTTACCGGCGATTCAGCCACGATGTTTCATGCCGTCAACAACGGCAAGCAGAGCATCCAGGTTGATTTTGATGACGCGCTGATGCTCGAGCGTCTGCGTGCCTTCATCTGCAGTCACGCTGATGTGGTCATGCAGAACCTGAAGACCGGAGCACTGACCAAGTACGGGCTTGACGCGGACACGCTGACCAATGCGAAGCCTGACCTGATTTATTGCAATCTGGGCGCGTTTGGCCGTCATGGGCCGCTCGCCAGTCGCCCAGGCTATGACCCGCTTATCCAGGCGTTCAGCGGGATGATGAGCATTCTTGGGCACGATGGCGACGAGCCCAGTCGTGTGCCTGTATCCATCAATGACATTGGCACCGGCATGTGGGCGGCGATTGGCATTCTTGCAGCGCTCGCGCAGCGCGGGCGTCAACCTGACGGCTCGCCCCGCATCGTTGATGTGTCGCTGTTTGAGACCGCAATGGCCTGGATGACCGTACCGCTTACTGATCGCAACGCAGGCGGCCCGGCGCCGCGTCGTAACGGATCAGGCAGCCCCAACATCGCGCCCTATCAGGTGTTTCGCTGCGCCGACGGCCAGGTGATGATCGCAGCGGGCAACGATGCGCTCTTCGTCAAACTGTGCTCGGTCCTGGGCCTGCAGCATCTTCCTGCCGATCCGCGGTTCACGACCAACGGCGGGCGGGTTGAAAACCTTGATGCGCTTCTGCAGCTGCTCGAGCCCGCGCTCGCCGCCCTCAGCGTCGACGACTGTTTAAGCCGGCTGTCGGCGGTGTCGATTCCGTGTGGGCCGATGCAGACGGTCGATCAGGTACTGGCGCATCCACAGCTTGCTGCCGTGGGCATGCTTCAGTCCACGCCCCGTGGCGATGTTTCAACCATGGCGCTACCGATTTCGTTTGATGGTCGACGTCCGCCGCTGGCTGGAAATGGGCCGGCGCTCGGCGAACACAATGCTTTATTGGCAGATCCGACATGATTCAGATTCACCGCCGTTTTCCTGAAACCCTCGAGACACTGCTGCTTGATTCGCCGCGCGACGGCTTGTTGCGTATTCGGCTCAACCGGCCCGACGTGGCCAACGCGATGAGCACGCAGATGGGGCACGACATCATCGCGGTGTTCTCGGCGCTCGAGGCCGAGCCTGAGCGCTACCGGTGCGTGATGCTGACCGCGGTGGGATCGCGCTTTTGTGGCGGCGCCGACCTCAAAGAACGCGACGGCATGACCGATGATCAGTTCAACACCCAGCACTATCTGTTTGAACGAATGATGCGCGCCATCTATGACTGCCCGGTGCCGGTGATTGCCTGCCTGAACGGCCCGGCCGTTGCGGGGGGCCTGGAAATTGCGCTGGCATGCGATTTCATCATCGCTTCCGATCGGGCGCGCTGCGGTTTTACGGAAGTGTCCCGCGGCATCATGCCGGGTGGCGGCGGAACCCAGCACCTGCCGCGCACCATTGGAATTCGCAAGGCGAAAGAGCTGATGTTCACGGGTGACCTGATCACGGCGGATGAGGCCAAGGCGCTGGGTCTTTACAACCACGTATTCCCCGATGATCAGGTTGCTGATCGAACGCTGGCAATGATCGACCGCATTCTCGCGAATGCGCCCATCTCGATTCGCCAGGTCAAGAAGTCGATCGAGTTTGGCGCCCAGATGGACACCCGGACCGGGCTCTTTTTTGAAGTGGAAGCCTACAGCCGGCTGGTGGCAACCGCCGATCGGCGCGAGGGCATTCGTGCGTTTAACGAGAAGCGGGCACCAAAGTTTACTGGCCGGTAACTGTCAGCATTGATTCAAACCTTTTGTACAAACCAACAAGGAGACACGCCATGACCATCAATCATCCAACCCGACGCCTCGCGGGGCGGTTCGCAGCCCGACTGCTGGGGTTCGCAACCCTCGCTGCGGTCGCAACACTTGGCGCAGCGCCAGGCGCTGCCAATGCACAGGGCTGGTCGCCCACCAAGTCCATCAAGCTGGTCATTCCGTTTCCGCCGGGCGGCGCTACCGATGTGGCTGCGCGCGCCATGGTTCAGCAGTTGGGTAACGCGCTGGGCCAGCCGATGGTGGTCGAGAACCGTGGCGGTGCGAACGGGATGATCGCTTCAGAAATGGTGTTCAATTCGGCGCCCGATGGCTACACCCTGCTGATGGCCACGGCCGATACCAATTCAATCAACCCCAACGTCTACACCAAGATGAGCTACCAGGCTCATGAGTTTCGGGCGGTTGCGCCGGTGGCGGTGGTCAACTTCATGCTGGTGGGACGCCCCGGCTTGCCCGCCAAGGATCTGAAGGAACTGGTCGCGCTCGCGCGCGGCGGCAAGCTCACCTTTGCGTCATGGGGTGTGGGCAGCACGTCGCAGGCGGCCATGGAAATGTTCAAGGCTCAGGCAGGCAAGCTCGAGATCCTGCATGTTCCCTACCAGGGCGCTGCGCCGGCCTTCCAGGCAGTGATGGCCGGTCAGAATGACGTGATGATGGCGCCGGCAGTCGTGGTCATTCCCGCGCTGTCCAAGGTAACCGCCTATGGCATCTCCTCACCCCGGCGACATGTGGGTGCGTCGCAGGTTCAAACAATGACCGAGCAGGGTTTTCCGGTGAACGCTGATGCGTGGGTAGGCATTCTGGCGCCGCCGAAAACGCCTCAGGCGGTACTTGAGCATGTCTACAAGGGCGTGCGCGCCGTAACCTCGAGCAAAGAGTTCCAGGAGCGACTGACTCAGATCGGACTCTCGAGCGCGCCTGACATGACGCTTGATGAATTCGGCAAGTACATGGTGTCCGAAATCACCCGCTGGGGCGAAACCATCAAGGCGGCGGGCATCACACTTAATAACTGACCGGTGTTCTCTCAATGCGTAGCGGAGCGGCCATGACTTGTTTAGCTGAGTGGGTTCAACGGCGGATCATTGCATTCCTCCCATGGGCGGTGCTGGCGACTTTCGCGTCGCCGCTGGCCGCTCAGCCGCTTCAGGTTCTAAGTGCGGGGGCCTTCAAGCCGGTCGTTGTCGACCTGGCGTCCGCGTTTGAGGCCAGGCAGAAAGCGTCGCTGCGCATTGATAACGGCACAGCGGGGGAAATCCTCAGGCGGATGCGGGCGGGCGAGTCATGGGATGTGGTGATCGCACCGCCTGGTACGCTCAATACGCTGGCTGCCGAGGGGTTGGTTGACCGCGACTCGATCCGTCCGATCGCCCGCGTTGCGATCGGCGTTGCGGTGCGCCGGGGCAGCCCCAAGCCTGCAATCAGTACGGTTGAAGAGTTCAAAGATACAGTCCTGGGGGCGCGCAATCCTGCCTTTATCGACCCTAAGGCCGGAGGCTCCAGTGGCATCTATCTGGACGGTCTGTTTCAGCGGATGGGCTCGCTGATCTGAGGAAAGCGGATGAAAACGGAAATTGGCACCAGCGTTCACGACGCCAATGCGCGCAACCTGTTTGATGCAATTCTTTATGCCGAGAGGGCGGGTGTCCCTGCCTTCTGGCTCACCACCGGCGCTGGGCCCGATGCGCTCACCGTGTTTGCTGCGGCTGCGCCCGCCACGCAGCGAATCTGTCTGGGAACCGCAGTCGTTCCCACCTTTCCTCGAAATCCGGTGGTCGTTGCGCAGCAGGCACTTGATATTGCAACGCTGGCGCCAGACCGCTTCAGGTTGGGGCTGGGCCCCAGTCATGCGCCCACCATCACCACACGCTACGGATTGCCCTATGAGCGCCCGCTCGAGCACCTGCGTGAGTTCGTCAGCATCGTCAAAGGGCTGCTGGCAGGCGAGACCGTCAAGTTCTCAGGCAAGCGCTTTCAGCTGGAAGCGTCACTGTCGCGCGGGGCGAATGTGCCGGTGATTGTGTCGGCGCTGCGTGCAGGCGCGTTTGAGCTGGCCGGCGAACTGACGGACGGCGCAGTCACCTGGCTTTGCCCGGCCCGCTACATCCGGGACGTTGGACTGCCGGCGATGACCCGGGGCGCAGAGCGCGCAGGCCGAGCGCGTCCGACGCTCGTGGGCCAGGTGTTTCTCGCGCTCACGGCTGATGAAACCGAGCTGAGGACAGCAGTCGATCGCAGCCTGACGTACTACCCGCGCTGGCCAAACTATCAGGAAATGTTTGCAGCGGCCGGCCTGCCCGAAGCCCGCGAGGGCAAGTGGTCTCAGGCCATGGTGGACGCCACCGTGATTCATGGCGATGAGGCTGCCTGCGCCCGTCAGCTCGATGAATTCATCGCTATCGCGGGCTGTGAGCGCATCGTTGTGTCGGTGCTTACGGTGGGGGCTGACCCCGGCGCATCGGTGAAGCGTGCGCTTGACTGGATCGGTCGCTACGCCTCGTCGCGTTAATCGCGTGGGTGCATCGCAGCAAACATTTCCATGAAGTCGATCACCTTCCATCTCGACTTCATTTCGCCTTATGCGTATCTGGCGTTTGAGGCTTTGCCAGACACGCTGCGCGGGCTGGAAATCCATGTCACTTACAAGCCTGTGTTGTTTGCCGGTCTGCTCAAGCACTACGGGCAACTGGGCCCGGCTGAGATTGCGCCCAAACGCAACTGGACCTATCGGCAGGTGCTGTGGCTTGCACGACAGCATGGAATCGCGCTCGAACCGCCTGCCAGTCATCCGTTCAATCCGCTTGCGCTGCTGCGGCTCGCGCTTGCCTGCGAGGCAGCCGCTCCACACTCCGGCGCGATCAGTCGCGAGGTGTGCGAGACGCTTTTCCGCCATGTCTGGCGGGGTGGTGACGTTGCGGATGATCCAGCCCGATTGGTGTCCCTATCCACCGCGCTGGCGCCGGTGCACCGCCCCGAGTCGCCAGAGGTCAAGGCCGCGCTGAAAGCCAATACGGACGCGGCGATTGCCCAAGGCGTATTCGGCGTTCCCACTTTCGCGGTCGACAACCAGCTGTTTTGGGGCTTTGACGCCTTACCGATGCTGCGTGCGTACTTGCAGGGTGATCCGTTCTTCGACGGCCCCTGGCAGTCAGCCGCTCAGGTGGGTGCGGGCGTAGTCCGCCGCGGTTAGGATCCGGCGGTGGCGCCGCCATCGATAGGGATCACCGTACCCGTAATGAACGCGGAGGCGGGTGAAGCCAGCAACAGCGCCAGGCCCTTGATTTCATCTGGGTCGGCCACGCGCTGCATCGGCACCAGCTTTGCGAATCGCTCGCGCACTGTGGGGTCGCGCATGCGTCCACCTGCGATGTTGGTGGCAAATGGCCCTGGCGCGATCGCATTGACCGTGACCGAGTAGGGCGCGAGTTCCATGGCAGTGTGGCGGACGAGATTGATGACCGCAGCCTTGGTGGCGCTGTAAGCGTAGCCTACCAGGGTCTCCGCGCGCATGCCGGCGATTGATGCGGTCACGATGATTCGACCGCGTCGGGCCGCCTTCATATGCTGTGCAGCGGCGCGAATCGTTGCGAATACTCCAGTCAGATTGACCGCGAGCACGCGGTCCCAAACCTCTGGCCGAACCTGCTCCATGAGGCCGCCCGGCGTGAAGGCAAAGCCTGGCCCGGCGCTGATACCCGCGTTGGCGAAGACGATATCGAGCCGCCCCGCAGCTGCAGCAATTTTGTCAATGGCCGCACCGATTGCGTCACGGTCGCCTGAGTCGAGCACGAGGGCTTCAGCGCTACCGCCCCGAGCCTGGATCTCTGCCACCGCGTCGGCCAGGCCGCCTGGGTCAATGTCGGTGAGTACGACATGGGCATGGTTTGCCGCGAGCACTTCTGCGTAGGCACGACCAAGGCCTGCCGCTGCCCCTGTCACGACAGCAACCTGGCCTTCGATCGAGAAAAGTTGTTCGGCTTTCATGGGCGGCTCGAAGCGATAACCGAGTCTGCTGCTTCAAATTCAGCAGCCTTCTCGAAAGCAGCCTGGATCATGGCGTGGCGAGCCTCGATCCACGGTCTCGGAGAACTATGAGTGAAGATCATGAATTCGTCATCGAGCATGCCCTGGATGACGCGCTCGCCCACTCGGCGCGGTGGCCAGCCTTCGGCGATGGCGTCTGCCATGAAAGCCTGCTGTGGGCGTTCGTAAGGGCCTCCGAAGCGTTCGGGACGCTGGTGGGCGCTCTCGGCAATCTGCGTCCGCACCGCCGCGGGGCAGAGCACCGAGACCCCGATGGCAGTGCCTTTCAGCTCGTTGCGCAAGCCTTCCGATAGGGCGACCACCGCATACTTGGTCATCGAATAGGCGGCGGTCATCCAGCCTGCGTTGACCTGCAGTCCTCCGATCGATGCCGTATTCACAATACGCCCAGGCTCGCCGTGCTCGCGCAACATGGGAACGAACGTGCGGATTCCATGCACAACGCCCATGATGTTCACGCCGATCACCCATTGCCAGTCTTCCAGAGGGATCTGCTCGAGCGGCGTGCCGTGAAGCGCGACCCCCGCGTTATTGAACGCAAAGTGCAGGCGACCGAAGCGCCTCTCAACTTCGCGCCCCGCTTTCTCGACCGAAGCCGCGTCAGACACATCGATTCCGATGAACGAGGCTGTCCCTCCCTGAGCGGTGATCCGGCGGGCAACCTCAGCGGCTCGGGTCTCGTCGATATCGGCCACCATGACCGCGATCCCGCGTGCCGCCAGAGACTCGGCAATGCCAGCGCCAATTCCCGATCCGCCACCGGTGACAATTGCGGTGCGCCCTGTGAGCTGATTCATTCGAACCCATCCTTTGACAAGCGAGTTACCGGGGGTTTGCTGCGGTATACCGCGATGACGCCTCGCGTTCAAGCCTGTGCAAGGCGCGGCGCGATCGTGTGTCTATACAGCAACCAGATACTCGGGTAACTTACGTCAAAACAATTGATAGCGCTGTTTATCGGAGGAGACCGACCATGCGTAGTGCGTTCGCCGCCCTGGGTCTTTCGGCTCTGCTTGCCACGTCGGCGCTGCAGGCCCAAACCATTGCTTTTGCGTCGCTGCCGCCAGGAACGCTGCTCAATTCGCAAACCCAGGCTATGGCCAAGGCAATTCAGGACAACTCGGATCTGAAGGTCCGGGTTGTTACGTTCAGTGGCGATATCCAGGCCTACGATGCGATCAGTACCGGCCAGGCCGAATTTTTTATTGACGCCATCCACGTCACTCTGGAAGCGATCCGGGGGCTCGGTGTGTTCGAGGGCCGTCCCAGGCAGAACGTGATGGTTGCCCAGCGCCTGTTCCCGTTCTACACCAGCATCATGGTGCGCAAAGATTCGCCTATCACATCGATCGAGCAGCTGAAGGGTAAGAAGTTTTCATCGGGATTCTCTGCGCATGCTGCCCTCATCAGTATTTCCGAAGCCCTGCTCGCAACAGGGGGTCTCGGTTGGAACGATGTGGTGGGCGTGCCAACTGTTAACGTCATTCGAGGTGCAGACGACCTGGCTTCTGGAAAGGTCGATGCGGTTGCGATTGCGATCGGTGCGCCGAAGGTTCGCGAGGTTGCGGCTGCAGTCGGGGGCGTACGGTTCCTTCCGCTTTCCAACACCCCTGTCGCGCGGGCTGCGGTGAAAAAGCATCGACCCAACGACGTGATCGACACCGTTCAGCCCACTCCCGCCACAGTCGGGGTGGAATCACCAATTCCGGTCATGGTCACCGACCTGATTGTGGTCGTTGGAAAACATGTGAAGCCCGAGGTTGTCGAGAAGTTTCTGAAGGCGGTGCAGGCGAGCAAGGCGGCGCTTGCAGCGGGTCACCCTTCCTTTAATGTATTTGACCCTGCCAAAATGAACCGTAGCTATCAGGGCGTCGAATATCACCCCGCGGCGCTTGAGTTCTACAAGTCGGCAGGCGTTCAGCGGATCAACTGATCGCAGCTTCATACTGTCCGAGACCGGGCCGCGCTGCGGCCCGTTTCGCATCTCAGGGCCTTCCATGTCAGATACCGATATCTCTGTGCGCGCTCGCGAGGGCGGTCCGCGCTGGGTGGTTCAGATACAGGTAGGGTTGGCCGCTCTTATCGGGCTCGCAGCAATCGCCTGGTGTACGGACCTGTTTCGGCCGCTGGGCTTGCTGATTTTTCCCGAACAGTTCGCGCTTGGTATGGTGGGTGCTACGCTTTGTCTTGCCTATCTGCGCTTCCCCGCGCATGCGCAGGCCCGGTCGGATCAGGTGCCCTGGTATGACGGGATCTGCTCGGTGTTGGGGTTGGCCGCGGGAATGTATCTCGCGGTCGTTTATCCGAAGTTGACGCTGCGGCTGTTTGACAATCCGCTCGACGCGTTGATTCCTTCAATGGTGATCCTGCTCCTTACCCTGGAGGGGTTGCGGCGCACTGTTGGCTGGCCCCTTGTCACGGTGGTGCTGGTGGCGCTGGCCTACGGTCTGTTCGGTCATTTGATGCCGGGCGCGTTCGAGTCGCGACAGGTGGATCCAGCCCGAATGGCCATCTACCTGAATCTGGATACCAGTGCGCTGGTTGGGCCAGCGATGCAGATTGCAGTCACCGTGGTGCTGGTGTTTGTTTTTTTTGGTGCGTTACTGAGCCTGTCCGGGGGGTCTTCGTTCTTCAACGATCTGTCGCTTGCCCTGTTTGGTCGCCATCGGGGTGGCCCCGCCAAAGTTTCTGTGGTGGCCTCCACCCTGTTTGGCAGCGTCTCAGGACTTGCCGTTGCCAACATCATGGCGACTGGTGTGGTCACGATTCCGGCGATGAAGCGGGCCGGTTATCCGCCCGCGCTGGCTGGCGCGGTCGAGGCTACTGCCTCCACTGGTGGCCAACTGATGCCACCAGTGATGGGGGCTGTTGCTTTTTTGATGGCTGATTTTCTTGAGATGAGTTACGCCCAGGTCTGTATCGCAGCGCTGCTGCCCGCGCTGTTGTATTACGCCGCGCTGTTCATCCAGGCTGATCTCGATGCAGCACGCTTTGGCTTCGGCAGGGTCGACGAAAGCCTGATCCCAAAAATCGGGCCGGTGCTGCGCCAGGGCATCGTGTTTGTCATTCCTTTCGCCGTGCTCATTGGTTTGCTGTTTGCGCTCAACTGGGAAGCCGAACGCGCAGCGCTTCTCGCCTGCCTGTCCCTGATCGCAATTGGCCTGTTCTACGGCTACGGCGACCGGCGGCTGAGAATTCGCGACGTCTGGGCGGCCGTGGTGGAAACAGGCATGGGTGTGATCGATATTCTGCTGGTGGTCGCCGGCGCCGGCTTCATCATGGGAATTTTTCAGATCACCGGGCTTGGTTTTGCGCTCACTGCATGGATGGTCGACTTCGGGCAAGGGTCGGTGGCGCTGCTTCTGATCATAGCCGCCGTGTTAAGCGTGATTCTTGGGATGGGCCTACCCACGCTGAGCGTTTATGTGCTGGTGGCCGTCCTGTTCGCGCCTGCGCTGGTCGAGGTTGGAATCAACCCCATCGCTGCGCATCTGTTCCTGCTCTACTTCGGCATGATGTCGATGATCACGCCGCCTGTGGCGCTGGCGGCTTATTTCGCTGCGGGGCTTGCCGGGGCATCGCCTATGAAAACCGGCTGGGTATCGATGCGCTTCGGTTGGACGGCGTTTGTGCTGCCGTTCCTGTTCGTGCTTTCACCCTCGCTGCTTCTTCAGGGCGATATCAGCGACATGCTGATCGCGGTACCGCTGGCGGTTGCCGGCGTGTGGTTCGTCTCGGCTGCGTTTTCGGGCTACTTCATGAAGGCGCTGTCCATGCCTGCCCGGATAGGGTTTGCGGTCAGTGGATTTCTCATGCTGATTCCGCACAATGTGGCCAGTTGGGCATGGTGGACCGATGTGATCGGGGTGGTACTGGCAGTGTTGCTGGTTTTTGATCAGCGTCGCAACGCTCCCCGGCTTTAGTCTTCCGCCTGGAACCCCGAGGCCCGCACCGCGTCGCCCCAGATTCGATAATCGCGTTGCATGATCTGCGCCAACGCCTCCGGCGTGCCGCCGGTGGGCTCCATGCCTGACTGCGTCAGGCGTGCCCTGACCTCGGGCACTGCAATGGCGCGTTGCAGTTCACGGGTGAGTCGGCCAACGATATCTGGCGGCGTTCCGCCCGGCGCGAAAAACGCGAGCCACAAGGTCATGTCGAGGTCGGCGATTCCCTGCTCGCGAAATGTCGGAATCGTATCGAGCGTGGGGTGTCGGTTGGTGCCGCTCATTGCCAATATCTTCACGCGGCCCTCGCGCCACAACTGCGCCACCGACGAATCAACATCGAAAGCCGCTTCGATGGTGTTGCCGATCAGATCGACCTTCATCGGAGCCGATCCTTTGTAAGGGATGTGAAGCGTGCTGATGCCAGTTGCGCGGGCCAGGATCACCTGAGCAAAATGTGACGCGCCGCCCGCAGCAAATGATCCGAACGGTATCTGGCCACGCGTCTTGGCATGCCTGACGAACTCGGCCACGTTGGATACCGGCAGGGTACCGCTTACCACCAGTGCGAGCCTGAAGTTGGCGCCGTGCATCAACGGCGTCAGATCTTTGAACGGATCGTAGTTAAGCTTCCTATAGCTGAAAGGAAAGATGGTGGTCTGCGCCGAGCTTGCCACCAGCAGGGTATGCCCATCGGGCGGGCTCTTGGCGACAAACTCTGGCCCCATCCGCTGGTTGGCGCCGGGCTTGAATTCCACCAGCACAGGTACGCCCAGCGAGGCACGCATCTCCTCGCCAAGCACGCGGGCGAGCACTTCTGATGATCCGCCGCCTGGCGCCACGCTGATCACGATTCGGATGGGTTTGCCAGGCTGCGGAAATGTCTGCGCATTCGCTGCGTTGCTGAGGCCTGCGACAATGCTGAGGGCAAGCGTGGCAAACACGCCAAACCGGGCGCGGCGGTGGTTTTGGAGATCGGATGTCATCACACGTTCTTCCCAGGTTTTGAACGCGGTTTCAGAGGCGACCCTGAAAGCAGCCTATGCTGTGCCGAGCATGCGCGTCAAACCCTTACTCTGAATTTCGGATACTGGAGGCGATTCAAGTTGGATGCTGATCTGATTCTGCTGGATGCCCGGATTCATACGCTTGACCCGACCCGCCCGACAGCAGAGGCGATAGCCATTCAGGGTGAGCGCATTCTGGCAACCGGTTCGAATGCAAGCGTCGAAGCCCTCGCGGGGCCAACCACGCACAGGCGGCGCCTGCGTGGCGCAACCGTGATTCCGGGGCTGGTGGATTCCCATGCCCATCTGGATCGCGAGGGTCTCAAGGCGCGGCTGCCGTCGCTTGCAGGCTGCTCATCCATCAAGGACCTGATTGAAAGGCTGGCCGAACTTTGTGCCAACCGGCCGGCAGGAGAGTGGCTGGTCACGATGCCGCTGGGCGATCCGCCTTTTTATCTTTGGACGCCTGAGTCTTACGCAGAGGGCCGGCTGCCCACGCGTCACGATCTTGATCGCGCCAGCACCTCGCACCCCATTCTCATTCGACCACCCTGGGGATACTGGCCAGCGAAGGGGCCAACGCCCTGCATCGCCAACAGTTTGGCGCTTGCTCGCGCGGGTATCGGCCGGCAAACGGTGTCGCCGTCGCCGAAGCTCGAGATTGAGCGGGACAGCCAGGGCGATCCGACCGGCGTATTTCTGGAACATGAGCGGATGCCGCTGTCGGAATTCACGCTCTTCTCGTTGGCGCCCGCCTTTGGCGCGGCGGATCGCTATGCCGCGCTGCTCGACTCGATGCAGGCCTACAACCGGTTCGGCACCACCAGCGTGATTGAAGGCCACGGCGTGGCGCCCGCGACGTTGCGGGCTTGGCAGTCGGCGCGCGATGCGGGCAAGCTCAGCGTTCGCGCGCACCTGATGTTGAGCCCTGCATGGGGACGCGCCAGCGCCGACGATGTCCGAGGGCTGATCAACTCCTGGGCGGGTTGGTTGCGCGGTCGTGGGTTGGGGGACGACTGGCTTGCCATGAGCGGGCTCTATACCGAGGTCGATGAGAGCAACGAGCGACTGATTCGGGCAGCGGCTGCGCCGCAAACCGGCTGGGCGGGCTTTTGTTATGACGCATCGATTCCAAAGAGCGCGGTGGTCGCGCTGCTGGCTGAATGCGCGCGCAACGGCATCCGCGTCTCCGCGATCTACCCTGAGTTCATCGAGCTGTTTGCCGAGGCGAATCGGGTTGCATCCATCGCTGAACAGCGCTGGGTGCTCTGTCATCAATCGATGCTCGATGCCAGTCAGATCGCAAAGCTGCGCGATCTGGGCGTGGGTCTGTCACTGCATCCCAATGCGCATATCTGGAAGCGCGGCAGCGAATTGGTGCGCGCCGCCGGGGATCGCCTGCCAGATCTGGTGCCGGTGCGAAATCTGCTGGATGCGGGCGTGCGAACCGCCATCGGCACCGACAACGTGCCGATCTCCATGTTTGGTCCGATGGGCTACCTGGTTGGGCGCACGGATCGGGCGGGCAAACCCGTGAATCCCTCGCAGGCCATCACGGCTGAAGAGGCGCTGCGCTGTGCAACCATCGAAGGGGCGTGGCTGTCTTTCGATGAAACACGAAAAGGGCGGCTGATGCCGGGCATGCTGGCTGACATGGTGGTGCTTGACCAGGATCCGCTCGCGCTGTCGGCGCCAGACATCTCGGCGCTTGAGGCAAGGTTGACCTTGTGCGGCGGGCGCGTGGTGTATGAGCGTGCCTAGCGCGCGAACAAGCTGAAATCGAGCCCGTATACTTCGCCGGTCACGCCGCCTTCAGCCATGCAGAACACGCACGTTTTTCATCGCCACCTGCTCAACACGCCGCCCGTTGCGGTATCGGGCCGCGGTGTGTGGTTGACCGACGATCAGGGTAGCGAGTACCTCGATGCGTCAGGGGGGGCGGCGGTGTCGTGCCTGGGGCATGGCCACCCGGATGTGCTAGCGGCCATGCATGCCCAGATCGACCGACTGGCATTCGCACACACCAGTTTTTTCACGACCGAGGTTGCTGAAGAACTCGCCGCCAAATTGGTGGCTCGCGCGCCGGCGGGAATCAGTCATGCCTATTTCGTAAGCGGCGGCTCAGAGGGCGTGGAAGCGGCGCTGAAAATGGCGCGGCAGTATTTTCTTGAAATCGGTCAGCCGCAGCGCACGCGTTTCATTGCGCGCCGACAGAGTTACCACGGCAACACGCTTGGCGCGCTCGCAGTGGGGGGAAACGCCTGGCGTCGCGAGCCGTTCGCGCCAATCCTGATGCCGGTCACGCATGTGTCGCCCTGTTACCCCTACCGCGAGCAGGCCGCCACTGAGTCGGCCGAACAGTACGGCGCACGGCTGGCAAAAGAGCTTGAGGCCACCATTCAAAGTCTCGGGCCAGAGTCCGTCATTGCCTTCGTGGCCGAAACCGTGGGTGGTGCCACAGCGGGTGTGCTCACGCCAACGCCTGGATATTTCCGCGCAGTGCGCGAGGTCTGCAACCGCTATGGCGTGCTCCTGGTGCTCGACGAGGTCATGTGTGGAATGGGCCGTACCGGAGCGCTGCATGCGTGCGAGCAGGAGGGCGTGACCCCCGATCTGCTGGTGATCGCCAAAGGGCTCGGCGGAGGCTATCAACCCATTGGTGCGGTGCTGGCCCAGCGCGCAATCGTGGACGCGATGTCGTCAGGGTCAGGATTTTTTCAGCACGGGCACACCTACCTGGGCCATGCAGTGGCCTGCGCGGCAGCCTTGGCGGTTCAGCGCATCATCGAGCGCGATGCCTTACTGCCCCGGGTGCAGCAGCTTGGTGCGCACATGAAGACTGTGCTTGATCGCTTCGATGACCATCCGCATGTCGGCGATATTCGCGGTCGAGGGCTCTTCTGGGGCATTGAACTGGTGCGCGATCGCCGAACCAAAGCACCTTTCGATCCGTCGCTCAAGCTGCATGCACGGATCAAGCGCGAGGCGATGGCGCGGGGGTTGATGGTGTACCCGATGGGTGGCACCGTTGACGGTAGGGTCGGCGATCATGTACTTCTGGCGCCACCGTTCATTGCGACCGAGTCCGAGCTGGATCTGGTCGGGCAACGCCTGCACGCGGCAGTCGATGCCGCGGTTTCGTCCTGTTAATCCATCTTCAGGAGCACTAGCGAGATGACACGTAAAACTTTTCTGGTCGGCGCGATGGCTGCCGCCTCGCTCTCGGCAGCGCTGATCAGCGCGCCGGCGGCTGCGCAGCAGAAATTCGTCACTATCGGCACCGGCGGCGTCACCGGTGTTTATTACGCTGCGGGCGGCGCAATCTGCCGGTTGGTCAACAAAGATCGCGCCAAGCACGGCATTCGTTGTTCGGTTGAGTCCACCGGCGGCTCGGTGTTCAACGTGAACACCATCAAGGGGGGTGAGCTCGACCTGGGCTTCTCGCAGTCTGATGTTCAGTACAACGCTTTTAAAGGCGAGGCCCAGTTCAAGAACAGCGGCGCATATGGCGATCTGCGCGCGGTGTTCTCGGTTCACCCCGAACCGTTCACCGTCTTGGCCCGCAAGGAACTCAATGCGAAGACGCTCACTGACATGAAGGGCAGGCGCTTCAATGTTGGCAACCCGGGCTCGGGCACGCGCGCCTCAATGGAGGAGCTTCTCGTTGCGATGGGATGGAAGATGGGCGACTTCTCGCTCGCCTCAGAGTTGAAGGCTGACGAACACGGCCCTGCGCTGTGTGACGGAAAAATTGATGGCTTTTTCTACGGGGTGGGGCATCCGAGCGCCAATATTCAGGACCCAACCACCACCTGTGGCGCCAAGCTGTTGTCGGTCACCGGGGCTGCGGTTGACAAGCTGGTTGCCAGCCGGCCGTATTACGCAAGGGTCACGATTCCTGGTGGCCTCTATCCCAACAATCCTGATCCGGCGCAAACCTACGGTGTGCTGGCCACAGTCGTGACCTCCTCGAAAGCGTCTGCCGACACGGTATACCAGGTGGTCAAAGCGGTGTTCGACAACTTCGATGAATTCAAGAAGCTGCACCCCGCCCTGGCTCATCTCAAGCCCGAGAACATGATCAAGGACGGCTTGTCGGCGCCGCTGCATGAAGGCGCGGTTCGCTACTACAAAGAAAAGGGCTGGATCAAATAGGCACGCCCGAGGCCTTGCAACGGTTGGTGGCTGACGCCGATACCGGCGCGCGTCAGCCACCCATCACGGCAAAGCGCGTGATGGTCGGCGCAGCGCTTGCGTGGGCGCTGTTTCAGTTCTGGTATGCCTCGCCGCTGCCGTTTGCGCTTGGATTCGGGGTGCTGAACGATACCGAGGCGCGCTCGGTGCACCTGGGATTTGCGCTTTTTCTTGCGTTTCTTGCCTGGCCTGCGAGCAAGCGGTCGCCTCGCGACCGAATTCCAATCTTGGATTGGTTATGCGCGGTGATGGGGGCGTTTGCGGGTGCGTATCTGCTGCTGTTTTACGCGCAGCTGGCGACCCGGCCCGGGCAACCCACCGCGTTTGATGTGGTCACGGCGAGCGTTGGCCTGATTCTGCTGCTCGAGGCAACCCGCCGAGCGGTAGGGTGGCCGATGGCGGTGCTTGCGCTCGTGTTTATTGGCTACGCGATGGGCGGGCCCTGGATGCCGGAGGTACTGCAGCACAAGGGCGCCTCACTGAATCGTCTGATCTCGCATATGTGGCTCACCACCGAAGGGGTCTACGGCATTGCGCTCGGCGTATCCACGGGTGCGATCTTCGTCTACGTGCTGTTTGGCGCCCTGCTTGACCGCGCGGGGGGCGGCAACTACATGATGCAGGTGAGCTTCGCCGCGCTGGGGCATCTGCGCGGTGGGCCCGCGAAGGTTGCCGTGGTGTCGTCGGCGCTGAACGGCATGATCTCGGGTTCGTCGGTGTCCAATGTGGTGTCGGGTGGAATCTTCACGATTCCGCTCATGAAGAAAGCGGGCTATGGCGGTGTGAAGGCCGGCGCCATCGAAACCATGAGTTCGGTCAACGGCCAGATCATGCCGCCTGTCATGGGAGCAGCCGCTTTTCTGATGGTGGAGTACGTCGGCATTCCATACTCCGAGATCGTGAAGCACGCGCTGCTGCCTGCGGTCCTGTCTTACATCGGCCTCTTTTACATCGTCCATCTGGAAGCGCTCAAGATGGGCATGGCACCGCTGGTGCAACGCAAGCCTAGAGCGGTGTCGGATCGACTGATTCGAATCGGTCTTGGCCTGTCAGGCAGCATCATCGTGGTGGCGATCGTGTACACCCTGATGCTTGGCGCGAAAGCGCTGCTGGGTGCGTGGGCGCCCTGGGCCATTGGGGCGCTGGTCGTCGCGCTCTACCTGGTGGCGATATTCCAGGCGGCGCGCTCGCCCGATCTACCCGCCGATATTGATATTGAGCATCCCCAGGTGCTGGATACCTGGGAAACGGTGCGGGCAGGGCTGCACTTTCTGCTGCCGATTGGAACACTGATCTGGTGCCTGATGATCGACGAGTTGTCGCCGTCGCTATCGGCATTCTGGGCAGTGGTTGTACTGATTGCGCTGATGGTGACGCAGGGCCCGCTGATCACCTGGCTGCGCGGACAGCCCCTCGGTGCAAGCTGGCGAGAAGGGCTTGCCGATGTCATTGCCGGTTTTCACGACGGCGCGCGCAACATGATCGGGATCGGGATCGCCACGGCAACCGCGGGCATCATCGTGGGCGGCATCACGCTCACCGGGCTTGGTCTTCGGATGACCGAGTTTGTCGAACTGGTATCGCAAGGCAATGTGATTGCGATGCTGGGGTTCATTGCGCTGGTGTGCCTGGTGCTTGGACTGGGGGTACCCACCACGGCCAACTACGTATTGGTGGCCACGCTGATGGCCCCGGTCGTGGTCGAACTGGGGGCGCAAGGCGGGCTGATCATCCCGCTGATTGCGGTGCATCTGTTTGTCTTCTACTACGGCATCATGGGTGACATCACGCCGCCGGTCGGGCTGGCCACGTTCGCGGCGGCAGCGATCTCGGGCGAGGATGCCATCAAGACCGGTCTGCAGGGCGCCCTGTATGCACTGCGAACAGTCATCCTGCCTTTCATCTGGATTTTCAATCCCCAGCTTCTGCTGATCGATGTGCACGGTTGGTTTGAACTCGTGCGGGTGGTGGCTGCATGCACGATTGCGATGCTGATCTTCAGCGCGCTCACCATGAACTGGTTTCGGATCCGCAACCGGTGGTGGGAGAACGTGCTTCTTGCGTTCGCGGTGGTGCTGTTGTTTCGGCCTGATTTTTTTATGGACCGAATCACGTCGGAATATCAGGCTGTACCGGCAAAGCAGATCGTCGAGGTGGCACGTGCAGCGCCCGATCGTGATCGGCTGGTGATGGTCATCCGTGGCACGAATCTGGAAGGTGACGACATCACCAAAACGGTGGCGATCACGCTGGGTGGTGCTGGCGACGATGGCCGTAAGCGCTTATCGCAATCGGGCTTACAGATCATGACTCTGGGGGAGCGCGTTCAGGTCTCGGCGGTGCGCTTCGGGTCGGCTGCGCAGAAGGCAGGCGTTGAGCAGGGCTGGGATGTCGTGGCCGTGAAGGTACCCTCAGACCGGCCGTCACCGCATTGGTTTTATCTGCTGGCGTTGGTGATGGTGGGCGCTGTCTGGTTTACCCAGGGAGCACGAAAGCAGCGCGGGTGAAGTGACTCGGTCGTAACCTGATCAAGAGGTCGGCACGCATTTCCTGAACCAACCCCCACCCGTTGGCCTTGTCCGGCTAACCCCTCGAGGGTTAGAGTGCCGCTGCTGAATTCTAATAACCCAGGAGGAAGACTGATGAAACCTGCCCGTCGATTTGCGCTGCTTGCACCCATCGCCGCCAGTTTGGCGCTCGCGCTGTCCGGACCCGCCATGGCGCAATGGAAGCCCACCAAGCCCATCACCATCATCGTTCCCTAGGCGGCAGGAGGCGCGACCGATCAGGTGACGCGACTGGCCGCGGCCGAGCTTGAACCTGCGCTGGGGCAGAAGATCGTGGTGGTCAATCAACCAGGGGGAGCTGGCTCAATCGGTACCAAAAACGCGATGGAAGCCCCCCGCGATGGTTATACCTGGACCGCCGGCGCTGCCAAGCAGTTGGGCACGTATCCGCTGCTGGGCATGCTGAACAGCAAGGTCGACGACTTTCACCTCTTCCTGTCGGTGACAAACGTTTCCATCGTTGCCGTCAATCCCTCCTCGCCCTACCAGACGCTTCCGCAGCTGATCGAAGCGATGAAGGCGAAGCCCGTGTCCGTGGCCACAGCGGGAAACAGCTCGTCGGGCCACTTCGCCATGGAAACCATCGCGAAGGCCACCGGTGCAAAGTATCGGCACGTCACCTATGACGGCGGCAACCCCGCGGTTGTCGCAACGGTGGCGGGCGAGGCGGAGGTCACCACCCAGCTGGCCGTGGAAATGGCCGAAATGATCAAGGCCAAGCGCCTCCGGCCCCTGGCCGTGGTGGCTGACACCGCGCTGACGATCGAAGGCTTCGGCTCCATCCCGCCCATTACTCAGTTTGTTAAGAACTTCCCCAAGGTGACCACCGGCTTTGGAATCTTCATTCCCAAAGGCGTTCCCGCCGACGTGGTCGCAACGGTAGAAAAACTGTGGGCCGAACGCATCGTTAAATCCGACAAGATCCGAACCTACGCAACCTCGCGGGGTGCGCTGTTCACGCCGCTTTTTGGCAAGGCAGCCTACGACGAAGTCTGGCCAACCGTCGTATCCGATGCATTCCTGCTGCAGGATGCTGGCATGGCTAAGGTGACGCCGGAATCACTCGGAATCCGCCGTTAAGCGGGGCATCATCGTCATGCGACCAGGCCTCGGCTGGGTAGCGCTCGGCGCTACAATTACGCTGGGTGCCTGGCGAATGGACCGGCTCGAATCGCTCAACATCGAGCCCTGGTCCGCGCCTGGGCTGGTGCCGGGCGTGTTGGGGCTGCTCATCATGGTGTTCGGCCTTGCGATGGTGGTCAGTCGCAGGGTTTCTGCCAATTCGGATCCGCCTGAGTCGGTCCCCTGGGCGCGGCTTTCGGGGGTTCTCGCGATCACCGTCCTGTTTGTGTTCGGCGCGCTCGGGCGGCTTCCATTCATACCCGCTGCAGCAGCCACGATGTTTGTCTGGATGCTGATGCTGGGTGTTGCATCCTCACCAGCCGACCAGCCCCGATTGCGGCGCCTGCTTCGACCCGCGCTCATCGCCGTCATCGCCGCGCTCGTGATCGGACACCTGTTCCAGGACGTGTTCCTGGTGCGATTGCCTTAAGTCGGAGGCTGCACTGGACGGACTCGGCATGCTCTTCACCGCCCTGCTCAATCTGGCAGGGCCATGGCAAATCGCGTATGCACTTGGCGCGACGCTGGTGGGGATCGTCATCGGCCTGTTGCCCGGCCTGTCCGCCACGCTCGGCATCGCGCTCTTTACGACGCTGACGGTCAGGATGCAGCCCACCGATGCGATTCTGGTGCTGGTCTGCGTCTATGTGGGCGCGATTTACGGCGGAAGCCGAACCTCGATTCTGCTCAATATTCCAGGCACCGCAGCCAATGCGGCGGCCTGTCACGATGGAAATCAGTTGGCGCGTCAGGGCAAGTCCGGCCGCGCGATGGGTATTGCCACGACCGGGTCGGTCGCGGGCTCGCTGTTTGGCGTTTTTTGCCTTGCTGCCCTCACGCCGGTACTCGCCGAGTTTGCGCTGAAGTTTGGCGCGTTTGAGTTCTTCTGGCTCGGTCTGCTGGGCGTACTCATGTCGGGAACCCTGACAGGGTCCGAGCCCATCAAGGGCTGGCTGATGGGTCTGCTCGGTCTGTTCGTCGCGGGCATCGGACAGGACCCGGTTCATGCCTATGACCGCTTCACCTTCGGCTGGCATGAACTGAGTGGCGGCATTCCGCTTATCCCGGCGCTGGTTGGGGCGTTCGGATTCGCTGAAGTGCTGATGGTGATGTCGGCCCCCGTGCAGCGGGCAGTGACTGAATCAATCGATTCAATCATTCCGCGTCTGCGCGATGTGGTTCAGTACTGGCGCACTATCATCCGCTCGGGGCTCATCGGCGTATTCATTGGCATTCTGCCGGGCGTGGGCGAAGACATGGCATCGTGGAGCTCCTATGCAGCGGCCCGACGCGCAAGCCGCGAACGCGAGCAGTTTGGAAAGGGCTCGGTCGAGGGATTGATCGCTGCCGAGACCGGCGATAACGCAGCGGTCCCTGGCGCCATGATTCCGGCGCTCGCGCTGGGAATACCGGGGTCTGCGCCAGCGGCGGTACTGATGGCTGCCATGATCATTCATGGCGCGCAGCCTGGGCCGATGCTGATGACCACCCAGCCGCAGTTCATGTTCGATGTGGTGGCCATCACGCTGGTGGCAACGCTGGCGATTTTGATCTTCGGTCTGATTCTCGTTCGTCCGATCCTGCTGGTGTTACGTGTCCCGCGCGAAGTGCTGATGCCGATCGTGTTTGTGCTGTGTGTGCTGGGTGCCTACTCAATTAGTCAACGCCTGTTTGATGTGTGGGTCATGATGGGTGTGGGAATCGTCTGCTTTTTCCTCAGGCGACGCGGCTATCCCGTCGCGCCATTCGTGCTAGGTCTGGTGCTGGGCGATATCGTCGACAAGACGCTGCGCCGCGGGCTTGTGTTGTCCGATGGAAGTCTTTTGCCATTCTTTACGCGGCCACTCAGTGCGGTGCTTGCATTGATCGTGCTGTTGCTGCTCCTGTCGCAGGTGCCCGCAGCGCGGCGCCTGTGGCAACGAATCACCGGGTCTCAAGAAGGTCGACCGTCATGAGTCAGCATACCGAGAGCGCCTCGCCAGGCTCGTATTCGAAGCGCCTGTCGCTCTGCAACGAAGTCATTGGTACGCTGGCCTTCGAGCAGCAGTGCGCGCTTGCGGCGGCATTGGGCTACCGCGCGCTTGAGGTTGCCCCCTTCACGCTGACAGACGATCCCACACGTTTGTCGGATTCGGATGCGTTACGAATCCGAACCACCGCCGCTGATCATGGGCTTGCAATATCAGGGCTTCACTGGCTGCTGGTGAAGCCCGCCGGATTTTCCATGACCCATCCCGAGGCCGCTGTGCGTGAAAAAACGGCGCAGTGGATGGTTCGCTGCGTGGAACTGTGTGCGCTGATGGGGGGGCAATATCTGGTGCACGGCTCCGGTGGGCAGCGGTCAGTCTGGCCAGGGCAGTCGCATGCCCAGGCGCTTGCCCTGGCAACCGAGTGCTGGGCGAAGGCAGGCACGGCTGCGACCCTGGCAGGCGTTCATTACTGTGTCGAGCCCTTATCGGCCGATCAAACGCCCATCGTGAATACGGTTGAACAGGGCATCGCCGTGGTGCGCAGCGTGAACACCCCCGGGCTGCGAACCATGCTCGACACCTGTTCCGGCGGAAAAACTGAAGCCTTGCCGCTGGACCAGGTGATCAGACACTATTGGCCCACCGGTCTGCTTGCGCACATTCAGTTCAATGACCGCAATCTTCGGGCCCCGGGGCAGGGCGATGATCGATTCGCGCCCATTATTCGCGCGCTGGCAGAACAGGGCTATACCGGATGGTTGGCGGTTGAACCGTTTGATTATCAGCCCGATGGCCCAGGCTCGGCTGCCTTCGCAGCGGGATATCTCAAGGGAACTTTGCAGGCGCTGGGGCTGGACTAGGCGTACCGCTGTTCTGGCCGTCGTCAGTCGGCCAGACGACGCATCGCTGACCACTCTGGCATGGCGGCGCTTGCGAACCCGACGCAATTGAGTGACCCGATTGAAAGGCTCCCGGCGCGAATGGCGACCCGCGTCGCGCCGTGGCTGTATTCGTACAGGTCGGCATGCGACTGCAGAAACCGCGCCTGTTCATCAGGCGGCAGGTCGGCCATTCCGTTGACATAGTGGTGGCCGTTCCGCTCCACATGGCTGATGCCAAGCAGATTGACGAGGGCCAGGTCCTGCTGCAGTGCGAGCCCAGCCTGAATCGTCAGGTCTTCTGCGCTCATGAAAAAGCGCCCTGGTGTGCCGCTGTGCGCGTTCCAGCGACTGCAGCGTGCCGCGTTCACCATCGAGCGCCAGATACCTTTGCAGGTTTTTGACGATACGCCGGTGTAGCCAAGTTCGCGCGCGCGCACGAAGGCGTCAATCGTATCGTCCGATTCGTCGATGATGACCGGTGCGTGCTGGGCGAGTGCACGAATGTCGCGCGACAGGGCATTGGCGCGTTTGATGGGCTGCTCGATGAACACGACGCTTGCGACCAGTCGCGACAGGCGCGGATCGGTGTTCATGGCCGACCACAGGGCGGCGATACTGTCGACATCGTCATACTGCTCGTTACCGTCGAGGGATGCCTGGTAGGGATGGGGCATCCGATCAAGCACCTGGGCGATGGCCGCCAGCCGCTCGATATCGTCCTTCAAGTTGCCGCCCACCTTCAGTTTGAACCAGCGATGACCATAGCGCTGAACGACTTGCTCGAGGGTTTCGGGTAAGCCGTCGTTGACCGCCTCGACGCCGGCAGGTCTGTCGCCCGCCGAAATCAGATCGACCAGCCCGACGGTGTGCCTGGCTTGAATGGTGGTGTCAGGGTTCAGGCTGGCGAGGAACGCCGGGAAATCGAAATCAGCCAGGTCTGGTGCGAGCGCGGTGGCGTTCAGACCCCCCAGGTTATGGCGCATGGCTGTGTAGAACGACACCTGCTCGGCACGGCACAGCGCATCGAGCAGTGCGCGATCAATCAGGGCAGGGCCGAAGTTGGCAGTCAGCGTGTTCAGACCCGCAGCCTTCGCCTGGTCGATGTGTGACAGATGGTTCGCCTCAAAGTGCCCGAAGGCGGTGGCGGCTCGCCCCTGTCGATAGGCCCGGCTTGCCAGGCGGGTTGCCGTGCGCAGCTGCTCGAAGTTGTCTTCGTTGCTGAGGGCCGGGTTCTTGTCGAACCATTTTGGCGCGAGCAGCTCGGCCGAGGCGCCTTCGACTTCACGTCCGTCGGACAGACGGATCCGCGCTCGAACAAAAGCCTGCGGCGCAGCGGTCAGCGTGACGATGCCGAATCGGAATGGCATGCGCAGGCGAACGTCGCGTTCGAACAGGGCAAGGTCGACGATCTCAAACGACGGGGCGATCTTGGAGGGAGCGTTCATGGATGGCATCGTAGCCCTGCGGTTTGCAGCAAAGCAAGCCGAGGGTGGGTGCTATGATCGCGCGCTCGTTTTTAGGGGGTTCCCATGCTTGACGCCAAGTCTCTAGACATCCTGTTTCGCAACGCCCGTTCCCAAAACGGCTGGCTCTCCGAGCCGGTCAGCGATGACCAGCTGCGCGCGCTGTACGACATCCTGCAATGGGCGCCCACCACGATGAACACGCAGCCGATGCGCATCGTGTTCGTTCGTTCTCAAGCGGGCAAAGAGCGGCTGCGTCCCGCGCTCAGCCCGGGCAACCTCGACAAGACCATGGCCGCGCCCTGCACGGCAATCCTCGCCTGGGACACCCGGTTCTACGAGAACTTCCCGCGCACCTTCCCGCATCGACCCGAAGCCAAGGAACTGTTCTCCGCGCCCGGCAAAGAACAGTTCGCACACCTGGCTGCGTTTCGCAATGCGTCGATGCAGGGCGGTTACTTCATCCTTGCCGCCCGCGCACTGGGCCTCGACTGCGGCCCGATGTCGGGTTTCGATAACGCCAAGGTGGATGCCGAGTTTTTCCCCGATGGCCGATTCAAGAGCAATTTCCTCTGCAATATCGGCAAAGGCGATCCATCGAAGGTGATGCAGCGTCTGCCACGGCTGGGCTTTGATGAGGCCTGCACGCTCGCCTGAGCGTCAGTCGGTTTTGACCCCGGCGTCACGGATCACTTTCGCGTAACGCTGGGTTTCGCTGCGCAGATGCGCAGCGAACGACTCCGGGCTGCTGGCAATCGCCTCGGCGCCCTGGCCTGCCAGTCGCTCCCTCACGTCGGGCAGTTTGACCAGCCGCGCAACCTCCGTCTGGATCCTGCGCGCAATCTCGGCCGAGGTTCCCGCCGGCGCGAGCAGCCCGAACCAGGTGGTCGCCTCGTACCCGGGCAGGGCCTCGGCCGCGGCGGGCACGTCGGGCAGCGCCTGCGACCGACCGGTCGAGGTCAGGGCAAGCGCGCGGATTCGGCCTGCTCTGACATGCGGCAGGAGCTGGGGCATGTTCTCGATGATCATCGACACCTGGCCCCCGATCGTGTCATTGAGCGCTGGGGCGCCGCCTTTGTAGGGCACATGTACCAGGTCGATGCCCGCCATCGCTTTCAGCAGTTCGCCCGCGAGATGAACCGACGTTCCGGATCCAGCCGAAGCGAAGGTGAGCTTGCCGGGCTGTGCCTTGGCGAGGGCAATCAGTTCGGGCAGGGTTTGTGCGTTGACGGAGGGGTGCACGGCGATCAGGCTGGGCACGGCCGCCACCAGCGTGATGGCAACCAGGTCACGCTGTGGGTCGTAGCCGAGCCTGGGCTGAAGGCTGGGCGCAATGGTAAGGGGACCGGTAACCCCAAGTACCAGCGTGTGCCCGTCGGGGGCTGCGCGTGCAACGGCTTCGACCCCGATTGTTCCGCCTGCACCCGCGCGATTCTCAACGATGACCGACTGCCCCCAGGCCTCGGCCAGACGGTCTGCAACGAGGCGTCCAATGATGTCGGATGTACCGCCCGGCGGATAAGGAACCACGATTCGCACGGGTTTCGATGGATAGGGCGTCTGAGCGAATGCCGCTGGGGCACAAAGTGCTGTGCCCAGCAGCCCAGCAATGAAAGCCCGCATGCAGGCGCGTCGGGTTGGCAGGTTCATCGTAAGCTCCAGATTATGGCGATGTGTGGTTGGACAAAGGCCCAGGAGGCGCCGATAGCGCCGCCTCGAGCATCGGGAAGGCTCCCCAGGTGTAAGTGGGCAACATCGACTCGCTCACTTTAATGTAAGCAGGATTCAGCTGATCGACCCGACTCACGCCGCAGAGCGCCATGGCGATTCGGATTTCCATCTCGAGCAGCTCAAGGAGCCGCATCAGCACTGGTTTGCCGCCTGCTGCCAGCGCGACGCACTGCATGCGCCCCAGCGCCACCAGATCGGCGCCCGTACACAGTGCCTTGACGATGTCGGTCCCCCGGCAGAACCCACCGTCAACGATGACCTTGAGGCGCCCGGCAACGGCTTCGACGACCTCGGGGAGCACTTCCATCGAGCCCTGGCCGTGATCGAGTTGCCTGCCGCCGTGGTTGGACACATAGACCGCGTCCACGCCATGATCAACGGCGATCCTGGCATCGTCAGCGCTTGCGATGCCCTTCAGGATCAGTGGCAGCCGCGTGCGTGACCGCACCCGGGCGATGTCTTTCCAGCTGAGCCTTGCCTGCCACTCACGCCCTGGCACGTTGGCACGGCGAATATTGCGCTGGGCCAGATCGCGTTCGCGCCGGCTGTAGACCGCGGTGTCAACAGTCAGGCAAATCTGCGTGTACCCCAAGCCTGTGACGCGCTCGATCAGCGCGTCAAGCCATTGGGGGTCGCCATGAACATAGATCTGAAACAGCTTTAGCGCAGAGGGGGCGCTTGCAGCGACCTCAGCGATGTCGCAGGCGCAGACCGAGCTCAGCATATGAGGAACACCAAACTCGCCTGCGGCCTGCGTGACCGGAATTGGGCCCGTGTCCCAGAAGTGCTCAAGACCGCCGATCGGGGCAAACAGTATGGGCAGCCGCAACCGATGTCCAAACCATTCGACTGCCGCACTCACCTCACCGACATCCCGCAAGACACGCGGACGCAGTGCCAGCCGATCAATGGCCCAGCGATTGCGTCGCAAAGCGGTTTCGGTTTCGGCCCCACCCACGATGTAATGCCAGGCGTGGTCGCCCAGATTCGAGCGAGCCTGGCGGACGATCTCGTGAAGCGTCAATAATTCGCTACTCGCGCTGGGGACCATGAAAGCTTCCGCGTTGGTGACGTTCCAGCATCATCGGGCTTTTCGATGTAGATTGCCCATCCCATTTCAATGCCTCATGCGGACCCTCATAACCATGGCAATCCACCCCTCTCAACAGCGACTACGTGATGGACAGACTGTTATTGCTGTCAACATTGGCGGCCGCAACCCGGATGTGATGGGTGCGCTGGCCCAGGGGGGCGCTCATGTGGCGTTTATTGATTGCGAACGCAGCGGCATAGGCCTGGATGCAGCCACCGAGCTGATTCGCGCTGCCCGGGTGGCAGGCCTGTCGCCCATGGTAAGAAGCTGGTCGCGCGATCCGGCGGTACTGGTGCAATACCTTGACCGTCAGGTGGATGGACTGATCATTCCGCACATCGATACCGCGCAGCATGCGGAAGATGCGGTTGAAGTGGTGCGCTATGCCTGCGGCGAGCGCGCCTGCGAGAAGTCAGTGATTGTTCAGATCGAGACGGTGACCGCCATTGCCAATCTCGATTCGATTCTGGCCGTCAAGGGTGTCGATGCGTTTCTGGTGGGACCAAATGACCTCGCCTACAGTCTGATGGGTCAGCGGGGCGCGCAAACGCCCGAGGTACTGGCGGCGGTTGCATCGATTTGCTCGCGACTTAAGGCTGCCGGGCGCATCATCGGCCTGCCGGCGCAGTGGAATCAGCTTGCGCAATTTCGGGAGCAGGGGGCCAGCCTGCTTTATTTTCCGATTGAGTGGCTGCTGGATCGTGCCCTGCGCGAACTGCGATCGAAGCTGGACGTGCACTGAATCGGCGGCAGGTCTGTGTCGGAGCTTGCGCGGGCGCGCTATTTGATTCGGGTACTCAACTGAAACATCAGACCATTGACGCCCAACAGGTTCAGTTGGACCTGCGACTGTTCAGTGATGTTGCGACCCAGTGACACGATGATCCCCGGAGAAAGCCCGTCTTTATTAAACGGAACCTTGTCTTCGTAGGCGCCTTTGTATCCATACAGCAGTCCGGCAGCCCATTTCACGTACCACTGTTCCGGTACCGCGGTCACGGGACCCACCCGAATCGGGCCCGGATAGGTCTTTCCGAAAGGGTAGAGAAAAACGCTGGGCTGACCAAACGAGTTTGAAAAAAAAGCCGCGCCGGCCACAGCGTTGGTCGGATCCTGACGCTCTAACCCCACAAGCCAGACATGCCGGTGCTCAGGGCTGGGATTGAAGTGGATGGTGTAGGGGCTGAACATCAGAGAATACCGGGCATCGTCAGCCTGGCAGGGCTGGCTGAGGCCGCTCGAAACCGCGAAAACAAAGCCAACACGCGAACCCAAAACTGACCAGCGCTTGGTATTCAACACAATAGAGTCTCTAAACAGGCTATGACCGAAATCGGCTGGATCGTAGCAGCGAAGCTCGGTTGTCTCTGAGATATCCCCTGGATCGTGCGCTTTAAGCGGAACCTCTGAGCGCGCGGCGATAGAGCTTGCCCGTTGGGCCGGTGGGCAGTCGGTCAACGAGATGGAACACCTTGGGGACCTTGAACGATGCAAGTTCGCCATGAGCGCGACAAAAGGCCTCGAGTACGGCTGCGTCAGCAGCGCCTGATGACCGCAGAATCACATGAGCCTCCACGCGCTGTCCCCAACGCTGGTCCGGCACCCCAACGACCGCAGCCTGCGCAACCGCTGGATGGCCCAGCAGCACACGCTCGATTTCTTCGCCGTGCACTTTCATGCCGCCGGTGTTGATGACGTTATCGGTGCGGCCCAGGATGAACAGGTCGCCATCGGCATCGATATAGCCCATGTCGCCCGAGCGCCACCATCCGTCACGGAAACGCGCTCGGGTGAGGGCTTCGTCGCGCCAGTAACCGACGGCGAGCGACGACCCGGACACCACAATTTCGCCAATGCTGCCGGGTGGCAGCTCGTCAGCAAAATCGCCCTCCGGGTCGATGATTCGGATATCGGCGCCTGCCACCGGTCGCCCGGTGGTCTCGGGCTTGCCCGCGCTGTCACGGCCAATACCCAGCGTGTCCGCTTCGGTCGCCAGCACCGCACCGGCCGTACCCGCTTCGCTGGACGAATAAAAGCTTGAGATTCCGTTGGAGACAGCGCTGCGAATGCGCTCAAGATCGGCGCGCGATGGCGGCTCGCCTGAGATCGAGACATTTTTGACTGAGGAAAGATCGAAGCGCGACACATCTTCTGCAAACATCATCCGCCACATGGTGGGCACGGCGGGGGCCATCGTGATCCGCTCGCGCTCAAGCGATTGAAGAAATCCGGTTGGGGTGAAGGCCTGACCGAATACCACTTTGCCGCAGCCTGCCATGTAAGGGACGACCACATTGACCCACGCCGCAAACGAGGGTTGCATCATGACGAGTGTGGCGTCTCTTGAGGTGACGGTGCCGTACAGCACCTGTCCGGCCTTGGCGTTCTCCACCAGTGTGCGGTGCGTGTGCATGACCCCCTTGGGACGCCCGGTGGAGCCGGAGGACAGAATGATTGCCGCGAGGCTGTCGCGCTCGACCGGGACGGACAACGGATCATGGTTGGATTTGGCAAGCAGATCACTCCAGCCCACCGACCCAGACCCGGCATCGCCCAAACTGATCTTGAGCGCCCGATGGCCCGCAGCCGCTGCGCGTGCCAGCACCTCGGAAGCGAGTTCGGCCAGGTCAGGGTCATGCACAAGAACCCGTGCTTCGAGCCAGCGGAGGGTTTCGGCGAGCCGATCCGGCGTTTCGCGAATATGCATGCTGCACGAGACACCGCCCGCCAGCGGAGCGGCAAACCAGGCGAGCGCGTGTCGCGCAGAGGGCTTACAGAGGAACGCAACGCGCTCACCCGGCGACATGCCATGGCGAACGAGCGAGGCTGCGATCAACACACTGCTTTGCCAGGCGGTTGCGCCGCTGACCCGCTCATGCTCGTCAACAAAAAAGTCCAGCTTGCCGCGCCAGCGGCAGGCGCGCTCATAGAGCTGGCGTAGCGTCTGCATGGAAGGCGAGCGTGTTCTCGTGAGTCGTGATCAGGCAATCCTGAGAACGATTTTTCCGAGGTGCGCCGAGGACTCCATCAATCGGTGGGCCTCTGCGACCTGGTCGAGCGTGAACTCGGCGTTAACCACCGAGCGCAGCTTACCGGCTGCGAACAGCGGCCAAACCTGCGCCTCGAGGCCGCGGGCGATGGCCGCTTTCTGATCGGTGGTACGCGGCCTGAGCGCCGAGCCGGTAATGACGATGCGCCTCATCAGTATCGGTCCCAGGTCGAGCATGGCCTCTCGCCCCTGCATGAAGGCGAGCTGGATCAGGCGGCCGTCCATACCCAGAAGGTCGACATTCTTTTTAAGATAGTCGCCACCGATGTAGTCGAGCACCAGATTGACGCCTTTGGGTGCGGCAAGTCGCTTCACTTCCGCGTGGAAATCCGCCTCGCGATAGTTGATGACGTGATCCGCGCCGAGATTGCGACAGAACGCCGCTTTATCGGCAGATCCGACCGTGGTGTAAACCGAGCATCCGAATGCCTTGGCCAGCTGGATGGCGGTGGAGCCAATACCGCTCGAGCCGCCGTGAATCAGGATGGATTCACCCGCGCTTAAGTGGCCGGTGTCGAACACATTGACCCAGACCGTGAAGTAAGTTTCGGGAAGCGACGCTGCGTCTTTCAGTGACCAGCCCGCAGGGATGGGCAGGCAGTGTGTGGCGTGTACTGCTACCACCTCCGCATAGCCGCCGCCATGCACCAGCGCGCAGACCTGATCGCCCAGCTTCCAGCGTTGCGCCCCCTCGCCCAGGGCGATCACCTCGCCGGCCACCTCGAGGCCCAGAATGGGCGAGGCATCCTTTGGAGGAGGGTAGCTGCCCGAGCGTTGCGCGACATCGGGTCGATTGACGCCCGCATAAGCGACCCGCACCAGCACCTGACCGGGACCGGGCTGCGGCACCGGGCCATGGGTGATACGGATGGCCTCGGGACCACCGCCCGTACCGTGGTCGGTGTGACGCATTGTGGAGGGGATGCTCATGATGAATTTTCCTTCGAACGAACCGGGGCGCAAGCTTACTCGCGAATTCGAAGCGCGCCTTCCCCGCCGCGACGGATCGCCGGAATCGCAAGGGTTGCCAGCACGAAAACGCCGGTGATGAACTTGAGATCAGACGGGCGCAGGCCCGCTGCGAGCGCAGCCGAAATAACCTGGTAATACACGATTGCGCCAACCACCGGCGCCAGCACCTGTCGCGCGAGCGTTCGAGTGCCTATGAGTGTTTCGCCCAGAATCAGGGCTGCCAGCCCGTTGATCAGTACGCCAAAGCCCAGATTGACATCGGCAAAGCCCTGGTTCTGCGCGAGAAGTCCGCCGGCCAGCGCAGCGAGCGCGTTGGCAAGCCCCAAGCCGGCGATGGTGTAGGCCGCAACATTGATGCCCTGCGCCTTGGCCATTGGGATGCTGGAGCCGACCGCGCGCATTGCCGCGCCGATGCGCGTGCGCAGAAACCACCACAGCGCCGCGCCCGTGGCTGCCACCATGGCGGCGAGCATGAGCGCCTGCCAGAGTGAGTCGCCTTTGCGGTCACCCAATGCCAGCCCAAACACATTGTCGAAAGTAAACAGCGGCACATTGGGCTGACCCATGATGCGCAGATTGACGCTGTAGAGCATGGTCAGCACGATGATGCCGCACAGCAGTGTGTTGACCTTGACGCGCTCGTGAATCCAACCTGTTGCGCAGCCGGCAAGAAAACCGATTGCCGCAGCAGCCAGCAGCGCGAGAATCGGATTCCAGCCGCTCACCATGCACGCAGCGCACACTGCAGCGCCAAGTGGAAAGCTGCCTTCACTGGTCAGATCCGGAAAATTAAGCACCCGAAAGGGCAACCAGATTGCGAGCGCGACGAATGCGTAGAGCAGGCTCTGAACCAGCGTGACCGGAACCAGTGCAGCAAATGCTTCGATCATGATCAGGCGAGCAGCATCTTGTCATCGACCAGATGAAATTTTTCCACCAGGCCTTCCACTGTCAGCTGAGATTTATTCTCGCCTGTTACGTCCAGAACGATACGACCGGCATGCATCATCAGCAGCCGATTGCCAAAGCGCAGCGCGTGCGTCATGTTGTGCGTGACCATCAAGGTGGTGAGCTGAGCCCCGCTTATCGCAGCGAGCGTGGCGTTCATGACCGCTTCGGCGGTACGAGGATCAAGCGCTGCTGTGTGCTCATCGAGTAGCAATAGCGCGGGGCGTTTCATCACCGCCATCAGCAGCGCAAGCGCCTGCCGTTGTCCGCCGGACAGCATGGATACTTTGGTGCCAAGCCGCGATTCAAGCCCCAATCCCAGGTCAGCAAGCAGGCGCACATACCGCTCGCGTCCGCTGCGCGACAGTGCAGACGCGAGCGTTCGCGTGTCACCTCGCGACTCGGAAACCGCCAGGTTTTCCTCGATGGTCATGGTGGCGGCGGTGCCAATCAGCGGGTCTTGAAACACACGCGAGATCCAGCGCGCGCGGCGGTGAGTGGCAAGCCGGGTGAGGTCGTCATCGCCGATGCTGACCGACCCCGCATCAAGCGCCACTTCGCCCGCCAGCGCATTCAAGAGCGTCGACTTGCCTGCACCGTTCGATCCGATCACCACTGCGAAGTCGCCGGGCGACAGCGTGAGGTCAACCCCATCAAGCGCAATGCGCTCATCGGCGCTACCCGGATGAAAGGTTTTGCGGAGTCCGGCGGCCTTCAGCCCAGCCAGTGCGCCCATCGCATGAACCTCGGGCACTTACTGGATCACGCAGTTTGCGCAGCCCTTGTAAGCCTCGGGAACGGAGACCTTGTAGCGCTCCATCTGGCGAGCGGAAAAGAAGGCCTCGTGATCTTTGGGATTGGGACGGTGGTTCGACATCTCGGCGGGCTTTTTACCGCGCAGGATGTCGGCCGCCATGCGACCCGCGGTGGTTCCCAGAATTTCATAGGAGGTGCCGTAGCTGGCGACCGCACCGTGATCCCGAACAATCGGGAACGAGGCTGCGATCAGCGGCACATTGATCTGGTTGGCCGCCGCGGCAATCGCGGGCGCAGCCGGAATGAGCAGATTCGACGGCAGGATGTAGATGAAGTCGGTTCCGCGCAGCGATTGGATTCGCGGTGCGATGTCATTGACCGTGTCCACGGCCACCGCGCGCACCTCCAGGCCCAGCTTCGCAGCGGCCGCTTTGGCAAGCTCGGTGTGCGTCACATCATTGGCCTCCCCCGGATTGAAAGGCAGCCCCACTGCCTTGGCTTTCGGGAAGAGGCTCTTGCCGAATGCAAGCACAGCTTCCATGTCATGCAGATTGGAAACCCCCACATAGCGGTCGCTGCCCTTGTCCCAGGACGACACCAGCCCGGCCTTGATCGGGTCAGAAACGATACCGAAAACGATGGGCAGGTTCTGGTTCTTGATGACGCCGCGCGCTGCCTGCGACACGGGGGTCGTGATGGTGAACAGCAGGGCCGGGTTGCGCGATTCGGCCTGAGCAAGCAATTGGGGAATCAGTGCCGGGTTGAAATTGCCCATGCTTTGGGTGAAGACGATGTCTTTGCCCTCGGCAAACCCCTGCCGAACCAGTTCTTCCCGAAACCCTTTCTCGGTTTGCGCCAGGGTGGGGTGCGGACCATTGACCGCGATGGCGACCACGCGCTGCGCCTGGGCGGGGGCGGCGATCAGGGCTGCTGCAACCGATGCAGCAGCAAAGGCGATGCGAAAAGCGGTTTTCATGATGTCTGTCTCCTCCTGTGATGGGTTGCGGGCCTTGAGCGTCTAGAGCGCTCGTCCGATGATTTCCCGCATGATTTCATTGGTCCCGGCATAGATGCGATGAACCCGTGCGTCGGCCCACATCCGGGCGATGGGGTACTCCCACATATAGCCATTGCCACCGTGCAGCTGCAGGCAGGTATCGAGCACCTCATCCTGCACTTCCGTTGAATATAACTTGGCCATTGCGGCGGTATGCATGTCGAGTTCGCCGCGCACATGCAGTTCAATGCATCGGTCGGTAAAGATGCGCAGCGCCTGGGTTTTGGTGGCGCAGTTGGCAAGCTGAAAACGGGTATTTTGAAAATCAAACACCGCCTGGCCAAACGCCTTGCGGTCTTTCACATAACGGATGGTTGCATCGAGCGCAGCCTCGCAGGTGGATGCAGCACGCACTGCCACCAGAATCCGCTCCTGCACCAGTTCCGACATCAATACCTTCCAGCCGCCGTTTTCCTCGCCCAGCATGCTGGAGGCAGGCACGCGGACGTTGTCGAAAAAGAGCTCGGCCGTGTCCTGCGCCTTATTGCCGAGTTTCTTCAAGTTCCGGCTCTTTCGGTAGCCAGGCAGCGAGGTGTCAACCAGAAACAGCGATACACCTTTGGCTTTGCGGGCCGTATCGGTTTTGGTGACCAGAACGATGAGGTCACCGACGATGCCATTGGTAATGAAGATTTTTGAACCGTTGATGACGTAGTGATCGCCGTCCCGAACCGCCGTGGTTCGGACGCCAGCGAGGTCGCTGCCCGAGGACGGCTCGGTCATGCCGATGGACGCGACTGCATCACCGGAAGCGAGCCTGGGCAGCCATGCCTGTTTCTGTTCCTCGGTGCCGTGTCGAACCAGGTAGGGCGCGACGATACCGGTGTGCAGTTCGAAAGCGGGGGCTGCCATGCCGACCCGAGCATGCTCCTCGGTGGCCACGGCGAGAAAGCGAAAGTCTTCCCCGGATCCGCCGTATTCATCGGGAATGCCAGCGCCGAGAATGCCGACGTCGCCAAATCGCTTCCAGATCGACTTGGGCACCATGCCCTGGTCTTCCCAGTCGGCCATGCCCGGCACCAGCTCGGCCTCGTAAAAGCGGCGAACCATCTGGCGAAAGGCCTCGTGGTCGGAGTCGTAGAGCGTGCGGGGGACGCGGAGCGCGGGCAGGGCGGCAGATGAATCGATTCGGGCGTTCATGGAATTACACGGCAGGAAGTCAATGAGAGGCAGGATG
>Ga0169931_10001486_pt1 | contig 38776 bp, 38 predicted proteins | sample Kivu_15m_20L_FD_129675 | JGI IMG/M metagenome (GOLD analysis project Ga0169931, IMG submission 129675) | Freshwater microbial communities from Lake Kivu, Western Province, Rwanda to study Microbial Dark Matter (Phase II) - Kivu_15m_20L... | ecosystem: Environmental > Aquatic > Freshwater > Lake... | reverse complement strand
CGCGGTGTTGACGACTGTAGCGGTAGATTCAATTCTTGGCCAAACATTGCGGAGTCGAGTAAGAGATAAATTCCGTCCTATTGGGGCTCCTGTGGCCAACTTTTGAATTTACTTGTGTATATAGAGAACGATTTGCCATGGCCCACAGTCAGGTTTATACACAGCCGTCGCCGGTAAGCTAAAGATTTCTTCCCAATAGTACACGAGGCCAATCTCTGCAAATATCTCACTGGCGAATTTGTATGTCTCGACTAGCAGTTTGATTTTTGGAGAAAGAAATTCAAGAAACTCCTTGAGCTTCTTGTCGTCAATAGGATTGGAGGGTGTGATGCGGACTCGTTTACTCTTATCCATTCTCAACTCCTTGGAAAATTTGTTCGGACATTTTGGAGACAGCTTCGACAGAACGAGACTCAACGAGGTGAGCATAGCGTCTCGTCATAGACACACTCCTATGACCCAGCAAGTGGCCTATTTCGCCAAGAGATAAGCCTTGAGCAAGCATTGCCGTGGCATAACTGTGCCGAGCATCATGTCCACGATAGTCTTTTAAGTCGGCCCTTCTAATTGCTGTTCTATAAGCTCTACGGAGGTCAAGAGGACGAGTCTTGTCCTGTGAGGGGAAAAGATATCCAAGCGAGGATTGATTCGATGCTAGCTGACGGAGTAATTCTAAAGCGTAGCCCAACACAGGAATAGAACGCATGTCGCCGTTCTTTGATTCTCTAATGATAATCTTTCCCTTGATCAGATCGACATCCGTCCAGAGTAAATGACGGATTTCGTTGTAACGGCATCCAGTGGACAATTGAAGAACGACAAAGGTGAGTAGGTAGGGGTTTTCACTCTCTCTGCAAGCTTTAAGGAGAGACTGTCTTTCTTCAGAGCTTAAGAAGCGCGTACGCTCACGTGATTCTTTTTCCCTGGAAATCTTTTTAACCGGATTGCCCTCTATCCATTCCCATTGTTTCTCGCAAATGCTCAAAACATGGCTGAGGGTAGCAAGATACCTGTTGCACGTACTTCCGCTACGTACCACACCCTTTTCGGTGGTTTCCGTTAACAGTTTTTGCTTCTTTTCTGCGATTAATGATGGACGAATGTCTTTGAGGAAGTAGTGGCCTAACTCCTTTTCCCACCATTGTAGGTGACCTCTTTTAACGACTGAGATTTTTTGCTCCTTGGAATACCTTTGTACTGCCTCTTTGAAGATATGCTTTCTTGATTCAGCGATAAGCTGGTTTTTTCCACAGCGCAGTTCGGTTTCAGTTTTCTGAATCCAAAGCTTTGCATCGCTTTTTCGATTGAAGGTAGCCGTCAGTCTCGGACCAGCACCTTTCAGTTCCACTTCGGCATAAAATCTCTTGCTGCCATCGCTTAAATCTCTTTCTCTAATATAACCCATTTTCGACCCCTTTAACCCGTGAGGAAGATACATAGTCCTGAGGACGGTAGTACCTGCTCTCTTGAGAATTAGCTGTTTAAAAGGGAGTGCTTATGTAAAATCCGGAATATATCCGGAACAGACACCCCAAATGGCACCTCAAAACAATTTTTGAAGCACCCGTTTGGGTGATTTAAGGAAATCTAGGACTCCGGATATACTCCGGATCGTTTACGCCGGCAAGAACGTAAAACGAATGGCCAGAACTGGAATCGAACCAGCGACACAAGGATTTTCAGTCCTCTGCTCTACCAACTGAGCTACCTGGCCAAAGGCTCATAGCATAACGGGTTGGGAAAATTTCAAGCAATCAATATCTAAGCATAAGGGGAAAAGAACGCCTCGTTCTCATTTACTTGAGAGGCCGATTCGCCGGGCACCTGAGGGTGATGGGGGCTTTTTGAGAGGGGGCCAGAAACGAACGAGGAGGACAACGGATGACCCTTAGCTTGAATAGCTTCGCGAATCTCCTCGAAAGAAAGCCGCGCTCCAGCACCTCGAATATTCCCCTTGATCGCCTTCCAAATTTCACGAGAGGAAAATTCTTTTCTCAAAATCCTGATTTCCTGTGCGTAGGCGCGGTAACCGGCTACCTGCTCTTGGATTTTTTCTACTGAAGGGGCTTCATTGGAGCTGATGCTGGCGGCAAACTCCAACTCCTCATCCGAGGTGGATGGGTCTAAGCCCCTCGCCTTTGCAATCGAATCGCAAAAATCCAAACACTTCTGCAAAAACAAGGACAGCCCCATACTCTTAATTTGGAACTGTTCCTTTTCCTGAAGGGGCATTCCCAGAGGTTCGTACTGGCTGACATAATCGGCGCAGGAAACGCCCACCAGCCCCTCGATATCAACCGCCGATCCCCCTTCTCTGCCAAGGCGAGTCAACTCCTGCGCCAACTTCCTAATGGCCAATTCAATCCGCCGAACCGTTTCAGGGTCTTTGAAAAAGGGGCAATACTCCTCTAAAACCGCCTTCAGGAAAGAAGGCATGCCGATGAGAGAGGCAAAATGCGTCCTGTATGAAATCAAATAGGCGACTCTCCAGCCGTGCTCCCGAGGCAGCCGGGCTTGATCAATGCACTCTGAAATAGCTGCATAAACCCTCCCCTTCATCCGATACTGAACTTCGTAGTCTTTTAGGCCGCGCGACTTCGCAAGGCTGGAAACAAAGCGAGCGGCTTTATCCGGAGGGACTCCCCGCTCGATCAGCGATACGGAAAGGCTATTGAAATACCCCGTCAATCGATCCGGAGCCTGGAGCGAGAGGGCAGGAATGCATAAAGCTCTAGCCTTGCGGTTCTTCCCTACCTGGACGGCTTTAGCCAGCCGATCTTCAAACGGTTCATTCGACGGTTCATTCGAAGGGGGGCGGCTAAAATATTTATACACCGAATGGACGGCAAATGGGACAATGAGGGCATAATATAAAAAATTTCCTAACGACTGAATGACCCTGCAGCCGATCGTATGAACCCTCGATCTGAAAGACGGGCCGGGAGGGCTTGTGTTGACGTGTGGAGAGGCTGCAGAGACGGAATCGATCATGCGAGATATTATAAAACATCCGGAGGATTCGGGATGAATAGATATAATCCCATTCAAGATCCGGAAATCGGTCGAAAAGCTCGCATATCGGCCGATCATCTAATAAAATGTTTTATTCAGAGCCGGTCGGAAGCAAGGCGGCTTCCTGGGGCTGCGCCGCCGCCTGGAGATCGATCATGTCTTTGACGATATTGACCGCCTCCTCCATTTGGATGTCCTCGAGGCTCATCTCGATCGGCTCATCCACGGCGTTGACGATCGAACCGCTCTGGCGGGCGCGGACCCTCTCGATTTTCTTTAGAAACTTTTGGAAGTTAGGGTTCGCGGCAATCCGGGCTGAGCTGTTTTGGCGTAAACCGGGGAGCGCTTTTTTCCAGAACGGGACGACCCGCTGTAAGCTCGGAAGGTAGCGCTTTTCGAATAGAAGCCGGGTCTTCTCATCGAGGTCGTCGAGCGGATCGGTGTAGGCCGATTCGACGCGGTCGGGAGTGAGCGGATATTCGAGGTAGCGCTCCCCGATGTTGTACGGAGAGTATTGGGTCGGGACGACGATGTCGGCGGCAACCCCTTCGATCTGAGTGCTTCTCCCCGAGACGGTGTAGTAGCGTCCTACCGTTACTTTGAAGAAAAGGTCGGCACTCTCGTCAGTAATTGTCTGGTATTGAATCGAGCCTTTGCCAAATGTCCGCTCGTCGCCGACGACAAGGCCGACTCCGTAGTCTTGGAGCGCTTGGGCGACGATTTCAGAGGCGGAAGCCGACATCTTCGAGGTCAGGACGACAAGCGGCCCGCTGAAGTAGCTCTTGCCCACGATGTTGCGTAAGTAATGGATGTCCCCTTTGCCGTATTTGGAGATGACGATGACGCCGTTCGAGACGAAAAGCCCCGCAACCCGGACGGCCTGGCCAAGGAATCCGCCCGAATTTTCCCTAAGGTCCAAGACGAGTCCTTTCAATTCCCCGATCGCTCGGAAATTGCGGATCGCCTCTTTAATGTCCTTTTCGCTGCTGATCCCGTCGCTGCTTTCATAGAAGGAATGGAGCGCGATCTTCCCTACGATCCCCCCTTCCACCACTTCGTAGCTCGTCTTGATCCGGTCGTCTTTCATCGAAATAGGGCGCTTGCGGAGCGAGACGCGGAAAAAGGTTTCCTTCTTGAATACCGGATCCAACCGTTTGAATCCCAAGATGATCTCGGAGCGGTCTTTCCGTTTCAGGAGGTCGAGGACGTCTTCAAAAGTGGACGAGCCTAGAGACTTGCCGTCGATCTCGACGAGAAGATCGTTCACCTTGATCTGTCCCGACTGCTCTGCGGGGCTGCCTTCGATCAGGTCCGCGATCATCACCCCGTCGATCCCTTCGGAAAGGACGACTCCGACCCCCTCGAACTGTTTTTCCAAGCTAAGGCGCATCTCATACGCCTCTTCGGGACTGAAAAACGCCGTATGGGTATCGAGGCTCTTCGCGAACGCCTTCAAGATCCGGAGAGAAACAAGGTGCTCGATCCGATCCTTCGGCAAAGGTTGGTTGTCCCGGTCCAAGAAGAGGTAATTGTTTTCAGAACGGCGAACTTTCTTCTCAAAAAGACTGATGACGCCGGCTTTCCGCTCGGGCGAATCGAGTTGGGTCCGGGATTGGTGGAATTGGAAAAACCGGGCGATGCGGCTCCGCTGCCTTTCCAAGATCTCCTGCTCGGAGCTGGCATAGCGGGAAAACGGGCCGGAGGGAGCGTCGAATTCCTTGCCGCTCAAGATAGCCTGCTGCGCGATCAACTGCCGCAATCCTTGGGCCCGGACGATCGCCCGCTCGATCAGGACGTTCAATTCCATGAAATCGGAATAGTTTCTCTTTTGAACGCGGTTGTAGATCTCCTCGGCGCGGGAATCTTTCATATCCAGATAGGCGGAAACTTCATTTTCAAGAAGATAGGCTTTGTCGGCGTCGAACTGCTCGATGTAAAGCTTCATCGAGCGGCGGATCAGGGCGGGACTCATCTGCTTGCTTTCGATATGGAAATGGAAGAGCCTATCCATGACCCGGGGGATGTCCCCCATTTTAAGGCTGTCTTGTGCGAGAAGCGGCGCTACTGCAGCCGCGATCCAGAAAAATATGCATGTCCACTGGCGGCTCATAGCACCCACAAGGTTAAAAAAATGGGAGATAGGGAACTTTAAGGACCGAATGAAACTCGAACTTAGCGTCGTAGCTTCGCCTTGTTCCCCTGGTCTCCCACTCGTGATAATAATACAAAAAACATGCGCATGTCAATAATAAAATATAAAATGAAACGTAAACTATATAAACACAATATTTTCAAATACACGAAATCAAGAAACAAACACAGGAAACAAATATATACTCGTTCCATTTCAAAGACCCTGATGTTCCAAGGAGGCGCCCGAGATTTGAGTCAGGCGCAGCCGTCCCCGAAGCAGCTAAACTTAAACAGTTTAGCGATGCAGGGGGACTCAAAGCTTGTGGCTGTCCGACGCCGGAAGATCCGGGTCTTTGAAGTGGAACGAGTATATACAGCGTGGTTCAAAATTTGGGAATTTGGCAAAGCCGGCGCCCGGAACTTTCATCAGGCCGTAGGCCGGCGCGCGAGGGGTTCCCTATTGACTAATAGGGGGCCCTGAGCGCGGACGAAAAGGCCGGGATGTCAGCGAAGTCAAAAACCAATTTTTGAACCATGTTGTGTATAGAGAGATTCAAGAAGCGAGCATGAGCCTATCTTTCATTCCTTAACAATGACCTTTGTGCGCTTTTCGGCACCTTTAGCCCTTTGCTCCTCGGCCGTATTGATGCAAAATGGCCCTCGTCGCAAATTGCAAAATCTGCTCCAAAAGCATCATAAATCTCATGTGTTAAAGAATGAAAGATAGTCTCATCTGGCAAACACGAGGAACTCCCTATTGACTAAAGGGAGTTCCTCGCGTGGATGAATACGAAATTTGTTTAGGCTGGACTTATTTTGCTGGGGAGGCCTGCAAATTAAGCGGACTGATGTGAGGGCGCTCCGCCAAAAGAACCGCTTGCTCCTGTTTCAGAAGAGAACCCACAGCCAATTTATAAATAACAGCGCAAGCCAAACCGGTCAACAGAGTGGTTCCTAGAGCTAACGACGCCTCCTCAATCCCAGCAATATTCCCGATTATTTGTCCCTGCGGAGTCACTTGGAGCTGACTTAATAAAGACTGATACGCCCCTACCGACCCCGTCACTGCTTTGATGAATCCGGCACCTTGGGTATAATTGCCAATCCCAGTATAGACTTTCCTTTGGAATTCGAGGTCGCGTTGAGAGGCGCTGTCATTTGCCCCCGTCTGCTCTAACCCTGAAACCGTCTGATGAATCGTAAAATATTTTTGCAGATCGACTAACGCGTCAGCGAGAAATAGGCCGGGGATCCCTCCGATCAAGACTCCTGCCACCCTTTTGATCGTCCGATTCAAATTATTTTCAAACGGATCCACCGAGTTGCGCAAAAGCCCGGTTAATTCTTGGGCCCTGGACGAAGCGGAAGAAATATTTTGAACTGACATAATAAACTCCATTAACTTGTAGTTTCGGCTAAGATGATAAATAAAACACCAAAATAAGTCGAGCCTTAACAACCTATCCACAAAAAAAATTACAGCCGATTTTCGACTTCGTATACCGGGAGTGATTCAAAAATTCGGAGATGGCAAGGAGGCGCCCGCCATTTGAGCCAGGCGGAGCCGGCGCTGAAGACCGGGGTTCCTGCAAATGCATCATTTGCGGGGTGGGCTGTTGCAGCCCAACCTGAAAGGGCTCTAGCGATGCAAGCGGGATCAAATGCCGTGGCTGCCCGACGCAGCCTGGGGTCCCCGAAAATGCATCATTTTGGGGGGAAGGCGTAGCCAAAACCAATTTTTGAATCACGAGCGGTATAAATATGGGGTTATGCAACGGTCTCATTCTATTAGGACAGGACAATCGGAGAACCCGCCAAAGAATCGAAAACTTTTAAAACTGAAACATCGCGCATAGATCGGTTTGTCTTTCCTTGTGCAAAAATCCTTTCCCAGGGTACACTCCCTTCCTATCGTTACTTTTGAAATTGAGGAGATTGGCGCTCATGCCGACATTCAACCAACTCGTTAAATTTGGCCGCACACCCAAGGCACGCCGCCGCAAATCGCCGGCGCTCCAGCAATGCCCGCAACGGCGCGGCGTGTGCCTCCAGGTCAAAACCAAAACGCCTAAGAAACCGAACTCCGCCCTGCGAAAAGTTGCGTGGGTCCGGTTGTCGAACGGCCAAGAAGTCATCGCCTACATCCCGGGCGAAGGGCACAACCTGCAAGAACACAGCATCGTACTCGTGCGCGGGGGCAGGGTCAAAGACCTTCCCGGCGTCCGCTACCACATCGTCCGCGGCTCGCTCGACTGCGCAGCAGTGAAAGACCGGAAGAAATCCCGCTCGAAATACGGTGCGAAGAAACCAAAATAACCAGTAATTCCAGGAAGCCGCGAATCGGTTTCCTCGCCTAAGGCTTGTCCTGGCAAAAGCCAGGTCGAACCCTGGGCGGGCCCTCCCTGTGAGGCCGGGTGAAGAAAAAAAGGAAAACCTATGTCCAGAAGACGACGCGCCTTTAAACGGCGGAATGTCCCAGACCCAATCTACCAAAGCGTGACGCTCTCCAAATTCATCAACAAATTGATGATTGGCGGCAAAAAAGCCAAAGCCCGGAGCATTGTCTACGGCGCCCTTGACGATTTCGCAGGCCGGGTCAAATCGGAAAACCCGCTTGAAGCCTTTGAACAAGCGATTGAAAACGCAAAGCCATCCCTCGAGGTCAAAACCCGCAGGATCGGCGGCGCGAACTACCAGGTACCCGTCGAAATCCCGGGAGACCGCCGCACCGCGATGGCGATGCAGTGGATCATCAATAACTCCCGCTCGAAGCCGGGACGCACGATGGCGGAGAGCCTTGCAAGCGAGCTAGCCGACTGTTTCAACAACCAAGGCGCGACGATCAAGAAAAAAGACGACACGCACCGGATGGCCGAAGCCAACAGAGCCTTCGCCCATTACAAATGGTAGGCTAAAGAATGGGTAAAAGAGCAGACACCGACAAGCTAGAAAACGTCCGCAACATCGGGATCATGGCACACATCGATGCGGGCAAGACGACGACCACCGAGAGGATCCTCTACTATTCAGGCCGCGTCCACAGAATCGGCGAGGTTCACGAAGGCGCCGCGACCATGGACTTCATGGAGCAAGAGCGCGAGCGGGGGATCACGATCACCTCTGCTGCGACGACCGTCTACTGGAAAGACTGCAAGATCAACATCATCGACACCCCCGGCCACGTCGACTTCACGATCGAAGTCGAACGGTCGCTCCGCGTCCTCGACGGCGCAGTTGCGGTGTTCGATGCGGTCGCCGGCGTGCAGCCCCAGTCCGAAACAGTCTGGCGCCAAGCGGAGCGCTACGGCGTTCCCCGGATCGCGTTCATCAACAAGATGGACCGGATCGGAGCCGATTTCTTCAACGCCGTCCAGACGATGAAGGAAAAACTCCACGCCAATGCGATCCCCGTCCATTGCCCGATCGGGGCCGAGTCCCAATTCAAAGGGATGGTGGACCTGATCACGATGAAAGCCTACCTCTTCCACGACGAGACGATGGGCGCGAAGTACGACGTCGAGCCAATCCCGGCCGACCTTCTCGACCAGTGCAAGAAGTTGCGCATGAACCTCCTTGAGGAACTGGCCACGATCGACGACTCGAACGAAGAATTCATGATGAAAGTGCTCGAGTCCCCCGACTCGATCCCGGAAGACGAGATCCTTGCCGTCATCCGGAAAGGCGTTGTGACGAACAAGTTCAACCCGGTCCTCTGCGGCACCGCGTTCAAGAACAAGGGCGTGCAGCAAATCCTCGACGCCGTCGTCCGCTGGATGCCGTCCCCATTGGATCGCGGGATGATCAAAGGCCACAAGGTCGATTCCGACGAGTTGATGGAAATCGCGCCGGCCGACGACAGCCCGCTGTCAGCGCTCGCATTCAAGATCATGACCGACCCGTATGTCGGAAAGCTGACCTTTATCCGAATCTACAGCGGAACGCTCCCAAAAGGAAGCAATCTCCTCAACACGACGAAGTCGAAGGACGAGCGAGTCTCCCGCCTCCTCCAAATGCACGCCAACCAGCGTACCGATAAAGATGAGTTCTTCACGGGCGATATCGCAGCGTGCATCGGGCTCAAGTACACGAGCACGGGCGATACGCTCTGCTCCGAAGAAACGCCTCTTCTCCTTGAGAAGATGAACTTTCCCGATCCGGTTATCGAGATGGCGATCGAGCCGAAATCGAAAGCCGACCGGGAAAAATTGGCGAAAGCCCTTGGCGCCCTCTCCGAAGAGGATCCGACCTTCCGCGTCGCAACCAACGAAGAGACAGGCCAGACCATCATTAAAGGAATGGGCGAACTCCACCTTGAAATCCTACGGGACCGGATGTTCCGCGAATTTGCGGTCGAGGCAAACGTCGGTAAGCCCGAAGTTTCTTACAAAGAAACGATTACGATGGCGTCGACCTCGGAAACGAAGTACGTCAAGCAAACAGGCGGCCGCGGCCAATACGCCCACGTCTGCTTGGAGATCGAGCCGAACGAGCCGGGCAAAGGGAACGAAGTCGTCAGCAAGATCGTCGGCGGCGTCATCCCGAAAGAATACATCAACCCGTGTATCAAGGGGATTGAAGAAGGGCTCCAGACTGGCGTCCTCGCCGGCTATCCGCTCATCGACATGAAAGTCGCGATCGTATTCGGATCGTACCACGAAGTCGACTCGGACGAGATGGCGTTCAAAATCTGCGCCTCGATGGCAGTGAAAGACGCGGCCCGCAAAGGAAAGCCGGTCCTTCTCGAACCGATCATGAAAGTCGTTACGACGACGCCGGAATCGCATATCGGCGACGTCATCGGCGACCTAAACCGCCGGCGCGGCAAAATCCTTGGCCAAGAATCGATCAAAGGTACGGTCGATGTGACTGCGGAGGTTCCGCTCAGCGAAATGTTCGGCTACTCGACCATCCTCCGTTCGATGACCTCCGGCCGCGGCACCTATACGATGGAGCCAAGCCACTTCGAACGCGTGCCAACAAAAATCCAAGAAGAAATTTGCAAGAAGTAAGGGCCTATGTCAAAAGCACCTAGAAAAAAAATCCGGATCCGCCTCAAAGCATTCGACCAGCGGATCCTCGACCGTTCCGTACTCGATATCGTCGAAACGGCGAAACGGACAGGCGCGCGCGTCGTCGGGCCGATCCCCCTTCCCACAAAAAGGGAGATCTACACCGTCCTCCGCTCCCCTCACGTCGACCGCAAGTCGCGCGAACAGTTCGAAATGCGGACCCATATCCGCGTTCTCGATTTGCTTGATCCTACGCTCGACACCATCGACAAGCTGAAAATCCTGCCTGTCGCCGCCGGCGTCGATATTAAAATTAAAGCATAAGAGCCCATCTCACTATTGTTTTCGAAAGGATTCGAGAGGATTTTGAGCGAATTTTTGCGATTGGAGCCGCAGGCAAACTTAGAAAGTTTGCCAAGGCGAAAGCGCCAAAAAGGCGCCAAAATCGTCCGAAGACTGAAAAAAAGAATAGTGTGATTGGCTCAAAAATGAGAATGCGCCTGAAAAGGCGCATTTTGAGGCTTCGCCTCAAGCTCCACAAAGAACCTATCCCAATAAAGAGCTTCTGTCGATTTTAGGGTTCTTTTGACACTATTTTTGGTTTTCTTTTGGGGGGCAATATCGGCTCATATATAGCTCCCCAAAAGAAAACCAAAAAGAGGTCAAAATAATCCCAAAAATCGACGAAGCCTCTTTATTGGGATAGGTTCAAGGGCCGAAAGACCCTTTAGAATCCCGGAATTCATTCTTCTTGGATATCAGCGCCCGCTTTCTGGGTCGTCTGCATTTCGTAGCTGTCGAAGATGTACGGAGGGGGAGAGGATTGCTCTACCCGCTTGGATGCGACCTTGCCGTCTTTGATGATGAGATAGTAGTGCCGCTCCTGGGTATCTCGGCCTCCGACCTTAAAACGTTCGATATATTCGTATTCGATCGAGCCGTCTTCTTTTGTGTGGATGGCATAGGGCTCGCCTGCTGAGGCAACGACTTCATCCTTCGAAGTGCCTATGGGGATCTCGAAGAAGGCTTGGTTCGTCATCATCGACCCGCCCGACATACAGGCGGAGAGGGAAAAAAGAAGAGAGAGGGAGATTTTTCTCATGGTTCTTCCTCCCCTTCGCTTTCAGGTTCCTCATCAGATGAGGAAACCTCGCCGGCTTTATGCCAGATTTGCGCCTCGATCCGGGTGCGGAACTGGTCGCTCGTCACATATTCCCCGCGCATCATGTAGCTGCCGTCCGGCTGAAGCGCATAGGTCTCGTAGCCCTCGAAATTCATGTCGTTGTTGCGGAACTCCCAGGCAATCGACTTGTCATCGTATATCCCTGTTCCCGAAATCCGGCCGATATTCGGGTTTTCCATGTCGACGCAAAATGTTTTTGGCTGGAAATCATAGAACGTCAGATCGTTCCTCATATTGTCGGAAAGGCCCTGGATCTGGATCTCTTGGGCGGCGCCCACTTTGCCGGAAAAGTCGCGGTTTTGGACGGCCCAGTTGGTGTTGAAGATCAGCTCCTCTTCGACCATATTCAAAATAATTTTCCCTTCCCCGTACCAGTGGCCGGGGGAGAAGATGAAGGAGTGGTTAAACTGTTCTTTATCCATTCAAAACATGAACCTTCTGCTATAAATGCTCTGGAGCAGGCCGAGCGCCGCCATGGTCGTCATGAGGGAACTCCCTCCATAGGTCACCAAGATGAGGGGCACGCCCGTTATCGGAAGCAGGGCGCACATCATGGCGCAGTTGACGAGCACATGCATGGCAAGATAGGCCGCCAGCCCCGCAGCCAGCAGCCGCCCGAAGGGGTCTTTAGCCGCTGCCGCCACCTGAAAACTAAAATAGATCAAAGCGTAAAAAAGGAACAGCAAGAATGCAATCCCCAGAAAGCCAAACTCCTCGCCATACGCCGCGAAGACCGAATCGGTGTGGGCGTAGGGGAGCCATTTCCGCCCGGAAAACTCGCTGCTCCGCCAACCCAACCCCGTCAGCCCTCCCACCGCAATCGCAGTCTGAGCCGCCTTCTGATGGTAGGTATTGGGGTTGAGCCTCTCGTACTGGTACTCCTTCATCACCTTTGTAAAATACGGGCGCATCTTCTCATGGTCTAATATTCCGAGGAAAAAGAAGGCGACCACGCAAAGGGCCGCGATCCCGCACCCCACGGCAACGCGGAGCGCTCCCCGGTGGATGCCCGCGACATACCCAAGAGTCAAGGAAATCGGGAACAGGACGAGCGCCGTGCCAAGATCGGGCTGCTTTAAAATGAGGAGGAACGGAACCCCGGCGATCAGCGCCATCTGCAGCGCGGCTCCCAGGGTGTGGACGGCGGCGCCTTTCCGCTCCAAAAACCAGCTGAGCGCGATTACGACGACAAGTTTTGCCTGTTCCGAGGGCTGGATGCTGGCAAAATGGGGGATCCGGTACCAGCGGTGGACGTTTTGGATCGGGCTGACGAAAAATAGCCCGAGAAGAAGGAGGATGGCCGCGATGTAGAGAAAAAGACTCCATTGCCTAAGCCGCCTGTAATCGAAGAGCGCAGCCGCAAAATAGACGGCCCAGCCCAAGCAAAACCAGCGGAGCTGCGTCTTGACGAGCGGCGTCCAAAACACAGTCCCGTCCCCTTCCATCTGCGACGTCATCGACGAGATCACAAGAAGGCTGATCAGCATCAAACAGCCGATCACGGGCAGAACGCGGTAGTCGATGCGAGAAAGGCGCATATTGAGTATTGTATAACCATCCATGCGAATTACGGAAATCCATTTCGATCGGCTCGACTCGACAAGCGCCTACGCCAAACGGGAATATACTCGTTTTGATGAGGATGCGCTCACCGTAATCTCCGCTGACGAGCAGACGGCCGGACGAGGCCGCCAGGGCAGGAAATGGTTCTCGCCGAAGGGAGTCAACCTCTACGCCACATTCTGCTTCCGCCTTCCGTCGGACTCGCCCGGGTTGCCAAGCCTTGCGATCCTGGGAGCCTATTCGGTGGCCCGCCTTCTGGAAAAAGAAGGACTCTCCCCCGCCATCAAATGGCCGAACGACGTCCAGATCCGGGGGAAAAAAATAGCGGGGGTTCTCTGCGAAGTGATCTTTGACGGCTCTCAAGCGCAGGTTCTTTTAGGAATCGGCCTGAACGTCAACATGCGGCCAACCGACCTTGCCGGGATCGACCAGCCGGCGACATCGTTTTTCGCTGAAACGGGGAATACTTGGGACCGGAAAGACCTAATTCGAAAACTGGGAAAACAGATTGCCTCCGACCTCGAACGCTTTCAAGAAGGAGGCTTTGCCCCGTTCAAGGAAGCGATCGAATCACGGCTTGCATATAAGGGGAAGCGAATCCGCTGCTTCGACGGGGCCAAGGAATGGATCGGCCTCTGCGATTCCCTCGGCAAAGAAGGACAGATCGTTCTCGCCTTGCCGGGCGGCGTAAAAAAAGCGCTTCTCTCCGGGGACGTCCATCTCATGCGGATGAGCGACCCGTTCGATGAGGACCTAAGGATTTTGCAGGAAAAAACCAAAACCGCCGAATCGTATTCGATTCGAGAGTTGGTTGAGATCTTTGCCGGAAACGGCCGTTTTCTCTTCCTGATTTTTCTCAGCATCCCCTTTTGCCAGCCGCTCCAAATCCCCGGACTATCGACCCCCTTCGGCCTCCTCATCGCTTTTATCGGACTTCGCATGGGGTTCGGCCATCGAATCTGGCTGCCCGAATGGATCTTATCGAAACGGATTTCAGCAGCAGCGGTCCGAAAGACGGCCGATGTTACTTTGCGCGTCATGATGAAAATCAAACGCTTTCTCCATCCCCGCATGGAATGGCTCTCCGAGTCCGAGGCCATGAGAAAAACGAACAGCATCCTCATATTCCTTCTCGGCCTCATCCTGGCCCTCCCGCTTCCGATCCCTTTGTCGAATCTGACGGCTGCGTGGGCGATCTTTCTCCTTAGTTTAGGAGTTTTGGAAAAAGACGGTCTCTATGTGATCTTGAGCTATCTCGTCATCCTAGCTTCGGCTTTGGCTTTTGTTTTCTTGATCCTTCAATTTTCATAACCTCTGTTTGGCGGGGGCAGGGCTCTGCCATGCGACCCGGCAAAGGGCCCACCCTTTGCAAACCCATTAATAAAGGATTCCCAAGGACGGAGTCTTTGGGTAGGGGCATGGGGACAACGTCCCCATGAAGGTCACAACACGGGGATGACGGTCAGGCTCGGATGAATCCGGGTTTTGATGATTTGCTGGATCGCGGAGAGGGTGGATCCTGTCGAGGAGTGGCAAGTCGTGCAAGAGCCTTCGTAGGCGATATGGACTTCGCCATTTTGTTTCAGCTCTACGATCCGCACCCCGCCGGCGTCGAGTTCGATGTAAGGGCGGATCTCCTTTGCGATCACCTCTTCGAGGATTTTGAGTTTTTGGGTCTCCGGAAAATCTTCCCATCCGGGCATGCCTCCCGGATTTTCGCCCATGTCCCACTCGATCGGGGTTACGTCGTAGTCGGTCGCGGCGTAGGGAATATCGATGCATTGGTGGACCGCTTTGTCGATCGCCGAAATGGCTTGGTTTAAAAATGAAAACGCTTCCTTAGGGAAGGCCGGCGTGTCTTTTTTATCGCGGAGGAAGCTGTCGAGAAGATCCGCCGAAATCCGCGACGCTTGGTCGTAGTTTTTCCGGAGCGAAAGCTCGCTTGCGATCTCTCCCGCCGCAATGAGGGCGGGCGGACCGAAAACTTGAAACTTCGCATCGGCAATGATCCCGTCCGCTTCGTCTACAAGCCAATAGAGGCAGAGCGTCCCTTCTCTTCCCGTCACGAGGCGCATCCCTTTTTCTTCCGCCTCTTTGACGGTGAAATAGCCGACGAACCGGAGGTGGTCGAGTTTGCCTTGGAGTTTTTTTGAAAAACCATTCATTAGAATAAATCCTCGGACAGGAGTTGGAGGGAGCGGACCGTTTCTCCGATGAGGGAGGCGGCCTTAAGGACATCGTCTTGCGTCGTCATCCGCGACAGCGAAAAGCTGAGCGCGCTCTCCGTTTCGATCCCGGATGAAGCGAGGATTTTGTGGAGATGCTGCGCGTAGCCGCCAGCGGCGTTCATGCGGAGCCCTTTCCGCTCGAGGAAATACTCAAGCGACTGCCAATGGACGCGGGGGAAGAGGAGCGCCGTCGTGTTCGGCAAGCGGGGAGCGTCTTGGAATAGGATTTCTGTTTCGGGAGCTAGCTTTTGAACTTCGCTCTCAAAAAGGAAACGGAGCCTCGCCCCTTCGAGCCCTTGCGAATCAAGAGAGAGGGAGGCAAGGGAAGCGGCGGCTCCAAGGGCTGCAAGCGCAGGCAAGTCGATGGCGCTCCCTTTGAGGACATAAGGAACAAGCGGCCTCCCTTTTTTGGCAAAAAGCGCCCCCGAGCTTTTAACGCTATGGATCCTCTCTCCGGAAAACGTCAAATAATCAGCGCCAAGGTCGGCAAATGAAAGGTACATTTTCCCGACCGCATACGATGCTTCGAGATGGATCAAGACCCCTTTTTCTTTCGCTAGGCGGCAGATTTCCTCGACGGGCTGAATGACCCCGGTGAGTCCTTGCGCCACCGAAATAGAGATGAGGGCGGTGCGCGGCGTGATGAGCGAAGCCAGCTTCGCAACGTCGATCCGGCCGTCCGGCCCGAGGGGGGCGATCTTCGCGAGGCACCCCAGCTCTTCGCACCGCTTGAGCATCTGAAGGGTCGGCGCGTCTTCGGCGGCGGAAGCAATAAAGTGCGTCTTCCCCTCTTTGCGGGCGATTTCGGAATACACCGACCAGATGACTTGGCCCACCGCTTCCGCGCCCGATGCGGCAAAGGCAAACACATCGTCCGGGCCTGCGCCCGCAAGATCCGCCACCTGGCGGATGTGCGGCGCCGGATCGCCCAAACGCTCCCGGGCGTACTCCGCCATCCGCTCGATCGCGCTTTGGCAGACATGCGATTCAGTATGGGCGTCTAAATCTATGAAGCCTTGATCCATGTTCCCTTGTAGTAAGTGTAGACGATCGGCTCGCCTGTTGGGATTTCAAGCCGGACAACCTCTTCTTTGGAGAGATTGTCGAGGTGCATGACGATGCCGCGCAGCGAATTGCCGTGGGCGCATACGAAGACGTTTTTCCCTTGCTCAAGGCTAGGGACGATCTCTTTTTTAAAATAGGGAAGGGCCCTTGCGACCGTCATGGCGAGACTCTCCCCTTCGGGCGGCGCGGTGTCGTAGCTTCTTCTCCAGACATGAACCTGTTCGTCTCCGAATTTTTTCGCCGTCTCGGCTTTATTGAGTCCTTGGAGCTTGCCGTACATCCTTTCGTTCAGCTCGGCCGCCATGAAAACGGGAATTGTTTTCTGTCTTGCCGAATCGCTATGGATTTGACCCCATTCATCGAGCTTGCCCTGCCCCGGATGCTGGAAGATGGGAATTTTACCGCTTTCATGGGAAAGGAGCGCGAGGACGAGGGTCGTATGGGCGCGGACGAGGGTCGATGTAAAAGCGACATCGATCGGCAGATCCCGGATTTTCCGCCCGCCGGCTAGCGCTTCCTCGACCCCTTTTTCGCTTAAGGGGATGTCGACCCAGCCGGTAAAAAGGTTCATCTGGTTCCAGATCGACTGGCCATGGCGCATCAAGATCAATTTTGGCTTCATGAGCCTATCTCACTATTAAAATTTTAGATGTTTTTGGAGATTTTTGAGCAGCTTTCAAACGCCCGAAAGGGACTCCGTTTTGAGGACAATGTGAACACACATGGCCGAGAAACGGCGTTGGAAAGCTGCCAAAAAGATCGAAAACAGAAAAAGTTGAATAGTGAGCTAGGCTCATAGATCCCCGATTTGAACTTCTGTAAAAGTTTATCACATAGGATAAAATGGGGCGATGGATTATACTCCTTTGCCTTATGGAAAAGAAAAGATTGGCGAAAGCCCTTGCCGCCGCCGGGGTTGCTTCGAGAAGGGCGTGCGAGGAGATCATCTTCGCGGGCCGCGTAATGGTCAACGGCGAAACGGTGAAAATCCCCCAAACGCTTGTCGATTGGGAAACGGATCGGATTTCGGTCGACGGGGAATCTGTCCGCGGCGAGGAAGAAAAAGTTTACTATATGCTCAACAAGCCGAAGGGCTATATCTGCTCGAGCGTACGGCCGGGCAATAAGCCGATCGTCCTCGACCTTTTCCCGGACGGCGACAAACGCCTTTTCACGGTCGGACGCCTCGACAAGGAAAGCCAAGGCCTCCTCCTCGTCACGAACGACGGCCACTTTTCCAACCAGGTGATCCACCCCCGCCATGCGATCATCAAAGAATACGTTGTCAAAGCGTTTCAGGAAATCACGGGCGAAGCCCTGGAAACCCTCTCCGAAGGGGCTAGGGTCGACGACCGGTGGGTCCGGCCGGTTTCGGTCGCCAAGGTTCGCCGCGGCACGGTGAAAATCTGCGTCAAAGAAGGGAAAAAGCACGAGGTCCGGATCATCGCCGAACGGGCGGGGCTGGACGTCTTGGAGCTGACCCGGATTCGGATCGGCCGGCTCGTCCTCGGCTCGCTTCCGGAAGGGGCGTTCCGCAAGCTTTCCGCTGCAGATAAGGAATTGCTCTTTTCTCGGTAATCTCTTATCCTTTTGACCGATGCTGACGATCGCCCGTTTGTTTGGAAAGTCCCCCTTCGCGCCTCTCCAAAACCACATGGACAAGGTGGCTTCCTGCGTCGGCGAATTGCCCTATCTTTTCAAAGCCTTCCTCGAGCAAGATTCCGAAGCGATCCAAAGAATCGCCCAAAAGATCTCAAACCTCGAGCATGAGGCCGACCTCACCAAAAACGATATCCGCAACCATCTTCCGAAAAGCCTCTTCCTCCCTCTCGATCGGAGCGCCCTCCTTGAAATTCTCTCTTTACAGGACGCCCTAGCCGACCAAGCCGAACAGATCGCCGCGAACGCCGCCCTCCTTCCCGTCCCTTTAGGAGAGATCCCTGAGATGCGGGAGGATTTTACGATCCTTTGCCAAAAAAACATCGAAGTCGTCCGGCAAGCGCGGCAAGTGATCAAAGAACTCGAGGACCTGCTCGAATGTTCGTTCGGAGGGCTCGAGGCGGAAAAAGTGAAGGGGATGGTGGAGCAGATCGCATTCAACGAATACGAGACGGTCGTCGTCAAAAACCGCTTGTTAAAAACCCTCTACAGCAAAGGGGACAAATTCCCCTATCCCGCCTTCCATCTCTGCCTAACCCTCATCGAAGAGATCGGCAATTTGGCCCGCCTTTCCGAAAAACTCGGGAACCGGATCCGCATGCTGCTGGAGCTGCACTAATCCGATGGATATACCGTTCTTACTGCAAGGCTTGACGCTCCTCCTCGGGTTCTACATGGCTTGGAACATCGGCGCGAACGATGTCGCAAACGCCATGGGAACCTCCGTCGGCTCGAAGGCGCTTACGCTAAAAAAAGCGGTCTTCCTCGCGGCGATTCTCGAATTTTCGGGGGCGTTTTTCGTCGGTTCGAGCGTATCCGAAACGATTCAAAAAGGGATCATCGAGCCAACGATTTTCCAAGCCGACCCGATGGTCTTCGTCCTCGGGATGATGGGATCGCTCCTTGCGACCGGCGTCCTCCTCCAGATCGCCTCCTATTTCGGCCTCCCCATCTCAACGACCCATGCGATTGTGGGAGCGGTCATCGGCTTCGGCGCTGCGATCGGCGGCATGGATGCGGTCTATTGGGGCGAAGTGGGCTGGATCGCCGCGAGCTGGATCCTCTCGCCGGTCCTGAGCGGGATCGTCGCCTACTTCATTTTTCTCCTCATCCAGAAAAAAATCCTCTATGCGATCGACCCGATGGAAGCGACCCGAAGGCTCGCCCCCTTCTTCGTCTTCCTCTGTTTTAATATCGTCACGCTGAGCCTCTTCTATAACGGCCTCTCCCAGCTCGACCTCGACTTCCCCCTCCCCTTCGCCTTCTCCATCTCCTGCGGGGTCAGCCTTGGAGCGGCGCTTCTCAGCTACAAATGGATCGGCCGGTCGCACGCCGCAAGCGAGATCTTGGAATCAGGCTTCCACCCCGCCCAAGCGGTGAGCCTCGAAAAGGCGCTCCACCATATGCAAAGGGTGCATCTATCGAACCGCAGCGAGGCCCATGCCGGGAAAATCGCCCAAATCCTCTCCGACGTGCGGGATTTAAGCAGCGCCGTTAAGAAGGACTCCCCCTTCCATCACTCGAGCGCCCATTACCACGGCGTCGAAAAAACCTTCGTCTTTTTGCAAATTTTAAGCGCCTGCCTTGTGGCATTCGCGCATGGGGCGAACGATGTTGCCAACGCGATCGGCCCGGTTGCCGCAGTCCTTGGGGTCTTGAAGACGAACGCCATCGCCTCCCATTCGGCAATCCCCTCCTGGCTTCTGGCTCTCGGAGGGGCCGGCATCGTGATCGGCCTTGCGACTTGGGGATGGCGCGTCATCGAAACGATCGGGAGCAAGATCACCGAACTCACTCCGACCCGCGGCTTTGCCGCCGAATTCGGCGCCGCCGCGACGATCCTTCTCGCCTCGAAACTCGGCCTTCCGATCTCGACGACGCACGCCCTCGTTGGCGCCGTCTTCGGCGTCGGAATGGCGCGGGGGCTGAAAGCGCTCAACCTTCAAACCCTGAAGGAAATCGTCGCCTCTTGGCTTGTTACGATCCCGCTTTGCGCCATCTTGAGCATCGCGATGTTTTATATCTTGAAGTTCTTCTTTCTATAAACCCACTGCCTGCGCAGTCCAGGCTGCGGCTTTCACGACCGCATCCGCTGTTTGCCGGGCCGTTTCGGAGACAAGATGCCCTGCCGGCACGATGACGGAAGCGTACGTCGCCGCGAACACCTTTTCGACAAGAGCCTTTAAAGCCACCGCCGCTTGCGCTACCCCTTGCGCCATAGGAACCAATGCCGCATTCCAAACCCATTCGGCGCCCTGTGCGATTGCATGGCCCAGTGGCTTGAGAACTTGGTTGACGACCGTTTGAATCCCCTTCCAAATGAGATCCGCCGCATTTAATACGACCGTTTCCCAAACCCATTTCGCAGATTGGGCGATCATTTTCGCAAGCGGCTGAAGGACGTGATGCGCGAGCGCGTTGAACCCTTTCACAAGGGCGTCCGCTGCCTTCAAGACAACCGCTTCCCAAATCCATTTCGCAGACTGAGCGATCATCTTCCCAAGAGGCTGGAGGACGTGATGCACCAGCGCGTTAAATCCTTTCACTAGGGCGTCCGCTGCCTTCAAGACAACCGCTTCCCAAATCCACTTCGCAGACTGGGCGATCATTTTCCCAATAGGCTGAAGAACGTGATGTACGAGCGCGTTCAACCCTTTTACAAGGGCGTCCGCCGCCTTCAAGACAACCGCTTCCCAAACCCACTTCGCAGACTGGGCGATCATTTTCCCAAGCGGCTGGAGGACGTGATGCACCAGCGCGTTGAACCCTTTCACAAGGGCGTCCGCTGCCTTTAAGACGACCGCTTCCCAAACCCACTTCATAGACTGGGAGATCATTTTCCCGAGCGGCTGGAGGACGTGATGCACCAGAGCATTAAACCCTTTCAGAAGGGCATCCGCTGCCTTTAAGACGACCGCTTCCCAAACCCACTTCATAGACTGGGCGATCATCTTCCCAAGAGGCTGAAGGATGTGTTTCGCGAATGCGTGGTACGCTTGCACAATCCCGTCTGCAGCCTTTAGGACGACTGCTTTCCAAATCCATTTCGCTGCATTGACCAGCATCTTGCCAAATGGTTCGAGAACGTGTTTGACAACCGCATGATACGCTTGGGCAATCGCCTTGGATGCCGGAATGACCGCCGCTTCCCAAACCCATTTCACAGCGTGCGCTAGGGTATTTGCAAAGGGAACGATGGCTCGGGCGTAAATCGTTTGGCAAGCTTGGATTAGACCGTTATATGCCGGGGCGAGGATATGGCGGTAAGCGAATTGAGCGCCCTGAGGAATCGCCACCGTCGCAATCCACTTCGGGATCACATAGCCGATCGTGTAAGCAGGGACAGCGACCGATAAAAACGCTCCCTTGCCCACGAGAAAGAGCTTGTCTCCTGCAAGAGCGGCGGCGCGACCTGCGGCGCTCCATGCGGGAGCGTTCGCCAGAATTTCAGCGCCAGCTAGTTGAAGAAGCCTTCCCGTTCCGGCGGCCGCTCCTGCAAAGAGGAGAATCGCGCCCACAACTTTGATCGCGTTCATCGCAGTGAAAATACGTTTTTCCACAACGGGCCGCTGCAGCGCAACCGGCTCTTGGTAATTATAAGAATAAACTTTAGAAACCATAATAACCCCCGATTTTTCAGATACAACTTATACCACAACAATATCGGAAAACAAAAGATAAAATAATACCAAACAAACATACTTAAAGAAGACCAGTAATCAGTTCTTTGAAACGCAGAGAGTCCGCCAATAAAAATTACATAACATACTAACAACAAGCCACTTACATTTACATCAGCACAGAACTCTGATTGTTAATACGTTACAACTTAACACAACGTAAATATTATAATGATAAAATTTAATTAATATTAATTAACAACAGGAGAACAATAAATGAATATCCAAGCCATTCATTCAATTCGAGGGTTTGAAAGCAGCGCTGCAAACGCTCTGCCCAACGATATAAATACCGCTGTAACGAACCAGGAAAAAGTTCTCTATCAGTTTATTACGAACTGGATCCAGTCTCATTCCGGAGCCAGCGACAGCGATAAAGCCGGCGCTATGTGGAATGAATCCGGCCAAGAATGGCAAGCTTTGGAAAATGCGATGCGAAAATGTCCCGATTGCACCGATGCATATGCGCAAGCAGGACACGCCCTTTTTCAGCAATATGCGCAGTCTATTTCTGATGCGATCTATAGCCACGGCGCCATTCCGCAACCGGGCGGAGGCCCTGGCCCAGGACCTGGTCCCGATCCAGGAACAAATGATTGGCAAAGCTATATCAATAAATTCGTGGAGTACTACCCTCCGGGTTCTACGATTGACAACGCCCAATACGCGCGCATCAAGCAAGATGATAAAGGGGGAGATTCCACATCGGAGTCGCTTGGCTATGCGATGAGAATGGCAATGCAGCAAAATCCGCCGGATAAAAAGAATTTCGACCTCTTCTGGAATTTTGTCCAAAAAAACCTGGATGGCAACGGTTTGATGAATTGGCATGTGAATGACGGCGGCACAGTCGAAGCAAATGCCGCGACAGACGCCGACCAAGATATTGCCTATGCCCTTTGCCAAGCATACGAACAATTCGGAAAAGGGGATCCCAATTCATCCTACTACAAAAACGCGATGGCGATGATCCAAGCAATCCGCACAACCGAAATCGCAACTCCTGGAGAGCAATCATACCCTCTGAGACCCGGCGATGTACCCGGCGGAAGCGACACAAACTTTTTTAATTCTAGCTACGTCGACCCGTTAGCCTGGGCAGAATTCGCAAAATACGACACGTCTCATGCAGACACTTGGAATCAACTGACAACGGCTGCAATCCAGAAAGTTTACGACCTGTCTACGAGATCCCCAAACACCTCGGGGCTTTCGCCAAACTGGAGCGGGCTTCGCGCCTATAGCCCTACGGATCCATCAGATCCCAACTATCCATTGAATTATGGATACGATGCGTGCAGGACTCCGATGCGTTTGGCCGAATATTACAAGTATTTGAACGGCATCCAAACTCCGACTGCCGATCAAAAACAGCAAATGAGCCAAATCAAAGAAATCCTGAATAAACAGTTCAAAGTCTTCTATAACAATAGGTCTCAAGACGGCGGAGTTTGTTCCGGATATTCCCAAACCGGCACGCCTTTAGTCAATTACAGCGACTCCAGCTTTAATGCTCCTGTCTGGGTTGCCATCCAAATTATGGATAAATGCGGAGGGCTCGATTCGTCCATCTCCGGTGTGGACGATGCGGATATGCGAACCTTCGGCAACCACTTAGGAGATCTAGTTAAACAGAAAGTCTCCGGCGATAATTATTTCAACGCTTCCTTAGGCGTTCTTTGCGAGGGAATCCTCAGCGGTCCGCAAACAAAACGCGGCGTTCATGCCCTTCGTAGATCGTTGGAAGCTGTCTGAAAGTCATTCACCCGGAAATGATTGAAAAACACTCCTCCGGAAACGGAGGAGTGTTTTTTTACTCCGGAAACAGGCGATATGTTCCTTGCCGAAACGAATCGAATCGGGGGGCCTGACCCTACCTACCTTAAGGGCCTGTCCCTTGAAGACGCTCTTCCGAAGGGGAGATTTTCACCTCCTCCGTCCATAATCCCGAGACAGAGAAAATGCTGAATCAGTAAAGTAATCGGCATGAAATACGTTTTGCTTTTCCTTCTGACATGGGGACTAGCGGCTGAAAAAATCGACATCGTTTCGAGCTTTCATTTCGATGAACTCGACCCTGAATGGAAAATCCGGTGCGAAACCTTATTGGAAGCCCGTTCGTTAACGATGGGCTTTTCAAGATACCTCGACGAATTTTATACGAACGAAGTAGATAAAGTCGTCTCGATGCAATCGGGCGCGTCCCCGGCTGATGTCGTCCGCATCCCGAAAGAAAAACGGGTGCTCGTCATTTGGGAACCCGGAGGCGAGGCGGAAAGCTTCTGCAGCCTCTTCGACAGGGTATATACATACAACGATCTCTTAGTCGACGGATCGAAATACCATAAGTTCCACTATCCCGTATTGACGCCGATGTGCGAGGACGTGCCCGATTTCAATGAGAAAAAATTCTGCGTGATGGTTTCTCACTCCTGGACCGAAAACCGGGTCCGGATGATCGAATTTTTCGACCGGCTGCCTAGCCGCGAATTCGACTATTTTGGCTTTACCCCCATGGTCGCCTCGAAAAGCTACCGGGGTCCCATCCCAAGCCATCCGGTGAGCCAAGATAAATTCGAGGTGCTGAAACACTATAAGTTCTGCATCTCTTTTGAAAACTCGGCGATCCCCGGATATATCACGGAAAAAATCTTTAGCTGTTTTGCGGGAGGCTGCGTCCCTGTCTATTGGGGCGCGCCAAATATCGAAGCCTATATTCCAAAGGACTGTTTTATCGATTTCCGAGAATTTGAAAGTGAAGAGGCTCTCTATGCCGCGCTGAAAAAGATGCCTCGGGAAGTGTACGAAGGGTATCTTGACCGGATCCGCGCCTACCTTGGCAGCAAAGAGGCGAGGGTTTTCTCCGCCGAGCATTTCAATGAGATGCTCTTGGAGCTTTTTAGAAATCAAACGTAATCGGGAAATCCCGCTGAAGGCTCGGGTCTTCGTTGGCGAGGATCGCCGCGTCATGGGCCCTTCGGGAAACGACATACCGCTTGTCCTCGTCCCGGCAGCTCCTGAAACCGTCGCGCCAAAGAGTGAACGGGTCGGAAGGGCACTCTGCAAACGGCTGATAGAGATCCTTTCGGATGAGGAAGAGGTTGATCGTCATGCACACCGGCACGTATCCGAGCGATTCCGCGATCCCGATCATCACCGGAAGCGGCTGCTGCAGGTTTTGAAACGCGACTTCCTTCGGAACCTCTTGGTCAAAAAGCGGATGCCAGCCCAAATTCGCTTCGATGCAGATCACTTTCGGCCGGCGCTTCAGACTCTTCAAAATGAGATAGTCGAGCCCGTCGATGTCGATCGAGAGGAAATCGATCTCCTCATCAGGGAAATAACGGTCGGCGATCGCATCGAAGGTCAACCCTCCCGCTGCAGTTTCCTCGTCGACAACGGTTTCGTGGATGCGGATCACGTTTTCCACGCCCACATAATTCGCCTCGAGCTTTCGGAACCACTCCCCGTCCGCTTCGATCATCGCGCCAGACCAGCCCTGCTCCCATAGCAAACGGGTGTTCGAAATCCAAACCCCGTCTGAGGCGCCGAACTCGATGAAAAATCCCTTAGCGATTCCGAGTCGCTTGAAAATTTCCTCGATGATCCCGTCTTCCCCGTGCTGTGAATAAATCGACGAAACAAATCGGTTGAGGCTGCCGGGAGAAAGCCTATCCCGGTCATAAGGATTTAAGAAATCCTCGCGGGGAGGCGTTGCCGCAGAAATCCAAGGCAAGCAACAGAAAAGGAAAAACCATCTCATGTACGGTCCCATGCAATCAAAACGTTCCCTTCGTACGTGCAGACCGGTTCCGGCAGGATCGCGGGTTTCATGCCGTTTTTTTGAAGAAGCTCGAAAAACTCTTCGGGCGTCATCGCGCCGATCCCGCCGGTCCGGTTGTAAATCATATACCCCCGGTCGGCCCTTTTCACGACCCGGTCGAAATAGTCCATCTGCATTTCCCGGTCGCACTCGGAAAACGCATAGTTGCTGATGAGAAGATCAATCCGCTCTTCGGGAAATGGAGCTTCGACGGGAAGGCATTCGACGTTCGGGATTGAAAGCGTCGACACGACTTTTTCGATAAGCCGCTCGGTTTCCGGAAGATCGTAGATCCAATAGCGGGCAAAAGGGATGATCTGAGAAAGGATATAGCACTGCCCGCCGAAACCGGCCCCGATCTCCGCCACTCTCGGCTCCGCGGGAAGAGAAAAAAGCCCTGCGACTTGATCGGCGACGATCACATAGCGCAAAGCCGTGCCGGAAAACACTCCGACTTTTGGGAATTCGGAAACCACAGGACTTCCGATCCGGTCCAATTCGCGGCAAACGTCTAACCGCTCGAGAGTGCTCTTGTAGCCGTACTCCAAAAGATACGAGGCGAACGCCGCGTTGGGTCCGACCTCGACGGCGTAATAATAGGCGTCGATCGAGCGGAAGCGCTGGAAATACTCGTCGTCTTCCGCAGCCAATGCGCAAATCGTCCGGTAGGCGCGGTCGGAGCCGGTCGCGCTTTCAAAGCCGAAAAACGCTGAAGCAAATAGGGTGAAAGCCAGGAGAAACATATCGGGCAAGGATTGTTGACGAAAAAGATATTTTGAATCAAATTCTTTGCTCTATGTGGAAAACGGTCATTTTTTCTCTATGGGCGGCGGCGGCCTTTTCCTATGAATTCGCCATTGCGGGGCTCTTTCGGGACGAGGCGCCCTATTTGCGCGAGTGGATCGAGTACCACTGGATGGCCGGAGCAGACCATTTTTGGCTCTATAACGACCGGAGCCAAGACGGCTGGGAAGCGGCGCTCGCCCCCTACATCGAAGAGGGGCTCGTCGAGGTTGCCGATTGGCCGATCCCCGATATCCTCTTCTACGGCCCCTTTCAGATCGCAGCGTATGAAGACGCGCTGAGAAAAGCGCAGAAAGAAGGGACGAAGTGGCTCGCCTTCATCGATATCGACGAGTTCCTCCTTCCCCTCGAAGGGGCGACAGTCCTCGAGTGCCTCAATGACAATTTCGCCGATGCGGCGGCTGTCTTCGTCAATTGGCGTAACTTCGGCACGGGCGGAATCTATTTGGAGCCGGGCGAACCGATCCTCCCGAATCTCACCGCCTGTTCGTTAAAAACCCATTCGAGGAACGCCCACGGAAAAAGCATCGTGAGGCCTGCTTTGATCGATGAAGATCAGGTTTGGAACCCCCATACGTTTATCCCTCGGGAAGGGTATTCCTATTTCAACGGGGACGGCGACCCAATCGACATCGAAGAGAGGGAACTTCTCTTGAATGGCGAGCAGCACTTCGGGTATCTCGTCCTCAACCACTACTTCACCAAAGACGAGAATTTTTTCCGCTCGGTTCGTCAAGAGCGGCAAAAAGCGTTCGGGGTCGAACCGTGGCTGACCGAACAGCTCTATCACGATTTCAATCGGACGCGCGACGAAACGCTTCTTTCGTTCGTTTGGGAAAAACACCCTCAGTGGGCCAAAGCCCATTGGCCCGAAGAAAAGCCATTCGTCTCGGCCCGGATCTACGGACGGCTCGGCAATAACCTTTTTCAAGTGGCGGCCGCCTCAGCGCTCGCGTGGGACAATGGAGCCAGGGCTATTTTTCCCGATCTTTCCTCGAATCCCGAATCGCTCGCCCATGTTTTTTTCCGTTTCGATGCTTCGAACCTTCCCGCAAAGCCCTCTCTCGTTTGGAACGAGCCGGCCTATGCCTATTCCCCGATCCCTTATTTCCCTGACATGGAGCTCATCGGCTATTTCCAATCGGAGAACCATTTTAAAAAATACCGCGAGCGGCTCTTGCACCTCCTCTCTCCTCACCCGAAGGATCTCGAATACATCCGGAAAAAATATTACTGGCTCGACGAGATGCCGGACACGGTCGGGGTGCAGCTCCGCTACTACAAAAGGGAATTTCCCACCGAGTCGATTTACCCCCAATACGGGAAAGACTATTTGGAAAAAGCGCTCTCCAGCTTTCCCGCATCGTCAATCTTTGTCGTCTCGAGCGATGCGATCGAATACGCGAGAGGATCCATGCCTGCCTGGGCTGAGAACGCGATTTTTCTCGAAGGGGAAGCTCCCTACATCGATTTGTGCGTCTTGAGCCTTTGCAAACACAATGTGATTTCCAATTCAAGTTTCGGCTGGTGGGCGGCTTGGCTCAACCAAAACCCAGGAAAAGAGGTCGTTTGCCCGGCCCTTTGGATGAAAGATTGCCCGGCAAGCGTTGTCTGCCCTCCCGAATGGATCCAACTGGAGGCCGCCTATGATTAGGATTTTCGCTCTCCTTTGCGCTATCCCGCTCCTTTCTTATGAACTTGCGATCGCCGCGATCTTCCGCGACGAGGCGCCGATACTTAAAGAGTGGATCGAGTACCACCGCCTGGTTGGCGTCGAGCATTTTTGGCTCTACAACGACCGGAGCCAAGACAATTGGCAAGAAACGCTTGCTCCCTATATCGCGGAAGGGGAAGTGGAAGTCATCGAGTGGGACACCCGGGAGCCGGTCCATTACATCGGCGAGCAGGTGGCTGCTTACCGCGATGCGATCCAAAGAGCCTCCGGCAAGGCGCGCTGGCTGGCGCTCATCGACCTAGATGAGTTCATCCTGCCGACCCAAGAAGCTTCGGCAGTGGATGTCCTCAACCGTCATTTCGCATCCTCAGCAGCCGTTTACGTCAATTGGCGCAATTTCGGCACAGGGGGCGTTTCGTTAGAGCCGGGAGAGCCGATCCTAAACCGCCTGTTTTGCGCATCGAAAGCGGGGCATCCGAGGAACTCTTGCGGAAAAAGCATCGTCCGGCCTGAAAAAGTAACCGAAATCTGGAACCCGCACCACATGGTGATCCCGCAGGGGGAGACTTATTCGTATGCCGACGGCAAGCCGATTCCGCATGAGTGGGATTTGCAAGTCGACGGCCTCCGCCATGAGGGCCATCTCGTATTGAACCACTATACGTTCCGCGACGAGAATTACTTTCAAAAAGTCCGCATCCCGCGGGCGCGGGCCTGGGGAATCGAGCCTTGGCTTGTCCGGCAGCTCTATGATGATTACAACGAGGAGTACGACTTTTCCATCCTCCGCTTCCTAAAAACCCACAATGCGGAACGGTATAGCCAGATTTGGGACGCAAGACGGCCCGGGATTCAAGTCGAACTGAACGCGCCGTCTTTAGGCGGGAGGCTTTTCCAAGCGGCCTCCGGCTGCGCGATCGCCTGGAATGAGGGGACAGAACCTTGTTTTTCCGGCATCGAGCCCGATTCGGAGGATTTTCGGAGTTTTCTCTTCAGAACCTGCCCCGCTCCGATGCAGGGGAGAGCGCTGCAGCCGGTCTCTTCTGCCTCCTCCTCTTGGCGCCTTTTCTCCGGACACCGCGAGCGGCTCCTCAAACTCTTCGCCCCTCATCCGAATGACGTGAACCGGATCAAGGAACTTTTCTATTGGATCGAGGATAATCCCGACACGGTGGGAGTCTATCTATCCCCGGATCTCGATCCGGAGTTTTCCAAGGAATACCTCAAAAAGAGCGTTCTTTTTTTTCCCGAAGACGCGCTCTTCGTCGTATGCTGCAGCGATCCCGAGGCGGCCAAGGCCTCTTTTCCCGAAGGCTATGACAATGTCTTTTTCGTAAGGGGCCAGACGGATGCGATCGTTTTGCGAATTTTAAATCTCTGCGCCAACCAGATTATCGATTCCTCAAGCCTCGGCTGGTGGGGCGCGTGGCTCTCTCCCCGCCCCGATAAAACCGTTATCTGCCCGAATCCGGGCGACTATCCCCCTGACTGGTTTCAAGTACACATCTCTTCCGAATGAACACGGCGGTCGCCTGCCAGTCGGGAGAGCCCCAGATTTTGAAGAGGGTAAATCCGGAGTCCACTATACCGAACGTGATACAAGAATCGGTTTTTGGCTGCGCTGGCATCCCAGCCTTTTCATCCGCGCTCAAGGCCCACTATTAGTAAATAGGGAGCCCTTCGCGCACCGGCCTACGGCCTGATGAAAATCCTGGGCGCCAGACTTGCCAAATTCCCGATTCTTGAATCACGTTCGGTATACACCTCCCCAAGCCAAGAACCTCAACAGACTGAATTAAAGCACATTCAATCTATTTCTTGATCTCTATTGACTTTGTACATAAAATCGTATACAATTTAAAGGAAAAGCGGGTGAAGAAAAGGGATTTGGAGAAGCAACTCCGGGAAACTGGATGGCGGTTTGCGAGACATGGAGGCAACCACGACTCTTGGACAAACGGTGAACTATTTGAATTTGTCCCCCGTCACGCCGAGGTAAATGAGATGCTGGCGAGAAAGATTCTGAAAAAGGCTAAAGGCAACCCTCCTAAGGAAAAATAATATGGAAATGGAAGGAAAAATCTGGAAAGACGGTAAATTCTGGCTTGTAGAGATTCCCGCATTGGATGGAATGACTCAAGGGAAAACTCGTAAAGAAGCATTAGCAATGGCGGAAGACTTGGTATTTGAAATGGCTAAAAGCTATTTTGAGGACGAAATAGGAAAAAACTTTACCATAACCGTTATTGATTATAAAAAAGACACAATTGGCGTAACAGCCAGCGACAATAAATTGTTCTTAGCGCTCTCCTTGCGAAGACAGAGGGAAAAAAGTGGCTCGACAGTACGAGAGGCATCAAAACGGCTCGGATCAAAGTCTCCCAACGGATATGCTCAATATGAACGTGGAAAAACCAGCATCTCTGTGGACAAGTATGAAAAATTATTAATAGCGGCTAATCCTTTCGATAAATTACGGCTCAGGATCGTATGAAAGGGGATCTCTTGAACTTCCAAATGTTTGGATAGGTTTTTGTCCTGTCCAAGCAAGGCTGTCCGAATAAATACAGCGGTCGCCTGCCAGTCGGGAGAGCCCCAGATTTTGAAGAGGGTAAATCCGGCCGATTCCAAAAAATCGAGCATCTCTTGAAACTGCGCCGTCCCTTTGCGGAACTTTTGAAAATTCACCTCGGTTGAAATCGCCGTTACGCGGCTCAGGATGCGCGGAGCCGCCCGGAGCATCTCCAGTTCGGCCCCTTCCATGTCGAGCCACATGTAGTCGATCCGCTCGACCCCCTCTTCCTCCGCCCACTCGTCCAAATTCTTGCAAAGAACAGTGGTCTTCTCGTCGGCGTAATCGATCGCCTCCGAATTGCTCTCGAAGAGAGACGAGGCGCCGTCCCATTTGGCGCTCACATGGAACTCGTAAAATCCCGTTTCAGAGTAAAGGCCGAAGGGGTACGCGTGGACGCTCGGAGCAGTCGAAACCGCTTTTTCCAACTGAAAAAAATACTCGGCATACGGCTCGAATGCGAACACCTCCGCATCCGGCCAAATCCTTAAAAACCCGAGCGTGTCTTCCCCATAATGGGCGCCGGCTTCCAAGATGAGAGGGGCTTCGGGCAAAAAGGGGTGGACGATCTCCAGCTCCGTCCCGTGGCACCCAGGAATCCAAGGGAGGTGTTCCAAGGCACTCGCAAGAAATGGGAAAAAGCAGACTGCAAAAAACGGTTTCATCTTTTTCAATGAAGGAGTGTAAAATCGGCCGCGCAATATTGCAAGGCGCATGAAGACGATTGCCTGTATTTTCTTGATGATATGCTCCCTTTTCGGAGAGGAATATTTGGCCGTGCGCTATTGGCTAAACGGCGGTCGGTTCGGAGACAACCTCTTGAATTACCTCCACGCGAAGTGGTTTGCCTTCGAGCATGAAATCCCTCTCCTCTATCAACCCTTTCCCTACTCCTCCGAACTTGTCCTCGACGAAAGGGAGGCTCGGCTGGATGAACTTGAAGAGCCGCTCGGCAGCTGGGTCTACGATTGCCTGTATTTTCCTGAAGTCGCCTCGGAACTTTCGCGCCATGATTACAAAACTTTTCCCGTCGCTTGGGGAAACAAACTGTTTCGAAAACTGGCTCTGGAACTGATCGCCCCGAAAAAACCGCTCAAGCTCTCCCTTCCCCCGCCGGGCGTCAGTGCCGCAATCCATCTGCGGGAAGGCGGGGGGCTCGATCCGGAAGGATTCGGCCTTAGGGACCCGTTGAAATGCCCGCCTCTCTCTTTTTATATCGAAAGCCTAAACCGCATCCTAGATCTCATCGATAAGCGGATGATTTATTGCCGTCTCTTCACTGACGCACTTGATCCCACTCTTTTGCGAGATTCGATCCTCCTCGGCCTAAAAGAGCCTTCCCGAATCGTAATCGAGTGCCGGGAGGAGGGAAACGGCCCGAAGGAGAATGTGTTGGAAGATTTCTTTTCCCTTTTCCACTACGATCTATTAATCCGCCCCGCGTCGAATTTCAGCCTGATTCCATCGCTTCTTCGCGATTATGCGATTGTCTGTTTCCCCCTCGCCTTTTCGCTATCTGGCGGCTCAGTCGAAATCGAGGTCGGCGTCGAGATCAACAAGGAACTGCTATACCAAGCGCGGTTAGGTTTTGTGAATTTTGACTCAGCGAGACACACGGGGTCCCCACCGATGCATCATGGGAAGGGGTGTGAAAGCCAAATCGAAGCGAAGCGTTCTGACCGACGAGGTCCTGCCCCAAGTGGGCAGGGCGAGGAGGCTGCGGAAACACGAGAAGGTCCAGTGGACCTTCACAGTGCGGAGCAGGTGAAGCGCCTGTGGAGCGAACCGGCCCGAACGGATCGATTTGGCGAAGTCGCAGCAAGTCAAAATTCACAAAACCTAACCGCGCGTGGTATAGGCAAATTATGACTTTTCTATTCCCGCTTCTCGCACTGTTTCAAAGCGTCCCCTACGAAGAATCGTTTCGCCCCATAGCCTGCGAACCTTCCGAAGCGGGCCGCACCTTCGCTTCGCTTTATAAAGCGTATCGAAACGAAGGCTCTATTTCGGAAGAATACCTGATTCCGAAGCTCATCCACTTCATTTGGCTTGGCAGCCCTTTGCCTGCCTCCTGTCGCAAAATGATCTCGACTTGGAAAAAGATGCATCCCTCATGGACTATCCTCGTCTGGAACGACGAATCGGTCGCCCGCTTCGGCCTTGCCAATAAAGACGCGTTCGACAAGGCAGTGAATTTCGGTGAAAAATCGGATATCGCCCGCTACGAAATCCTCTACCGATACGGAGGCGTTTATGCCGACACCGATTTCGAGTGTCTGAAACCCTTTGATGAACTCCACCGGAGCTGCGGACTATACGCCGGGGTCAATGGCGATAACCAATGCCTCCTGAACGGCCTCATCGGAGCAAGCCCTCGACATCCGGTGATGAGGGCCTGCATCGAGCATTTGAAAGCCGGGCCGGGAGATCACGATGAGAACCGGATCATGCAAAGCACGGGGCCTTACCTATTTACCCGGATGTTTTTAGACTATGCGGCAAAAGCGGAAGGGGAAAGAATCGTTCCGTTTCCTCCCTCATTTTTCTACTCATATCCGGGTTCGATGCGGGACTTTTCGAAAGACCCGGAGGAAATCAAACGGAATTTCGTCAAGCCCGAGTCGTTTGCGATCCATTACTGGGCGTCTGCCTGGATGCGCAATAAACCTTAATCTGATCAACAATCTTATCAACCGACAGGCCTTGTCCCCGGTCTTAGACAAGTATACCGAACGGGATTCAAGAATCGGGAATTTGGCAAAGCCGGCGCCCGGAATTTTCATCAGGCCGCAGGCCGGCGCGCGAGGGGTTCCCTATTGACTAATAGGGGGCCCTGAGCGCGGATGTAAAGACCGGGATGCCGGCGAAGTCAAAAACCAAATTTTGAACCACGTTGTGTATAGGCTCAAAGTCTTTTGATAGCAATTTTCGGTCGGTAAATTCCCTTATCTACAATTTCCAGTAGGCGCAGCGCAGCATGGCTAGGGAAGCGTTCCCCAGACTCCCAAGATTGCACCGTTTTCACACTGACATTTAATACTTTTGCAAAAATACTTTGAGAATACCGACTTTTTTCCCGAATTTTCTTTATATCGCTCGCCTTATATTGTGCTGGCGGCTCTGGAATAGCCACAATTTCGGAGCGAAGAGTAATTTTACCCTTTTTGTGAGCTAAGACATCCTCAAGACCTTCCTTCAGCTTTTCATAGAATCTGCTCATTTCATCTCCTTAATTGCTTTTACTATATCCTTCAGAGACTCTCTCTGCTCTACAGTTAAATTTTCCTGCTCATTTTTTTGAAAAATGAATAACAAGTAAATTTCTTCATCTGCAGTGTAGTATAGATAACATACACGGAATCCCCCACTTTTTCCTCGAGAAGACGACTTTAACCTTGCCTTTCTCACACCACCCGTTCCTGTAAGAACGGGAGCTTTGTCTGGATATTCGGCCAATTCCTTCCTAAATCTGTCATAGTCCTCTTTCGAAAGACTGTGCTTCGATATTAAATTGGCGATTTCCTTCGAGAAGGCGCGTGTTTCAAATATCTTTCTCTGTTTTTTCATTATACCACAAGGTAGGATATTCAATCAATTCTCAAAACGTCTCTATTCAGTCTATTTGATTACGTTACTTAGGTGTTATCCCCAAATTCCTCAGCTATACCGAACGTGATTCAAGAATCGGGAATTTGGCAAGGCTGGCGCCCAGAATTTTCATCAGGCCATAGGCCGGTGCGCGAGAGGCTCCCTATTGACTAATAGGGGGCCTTGAGCGCGGATGAAAAGGCTGGGATGCCAGCGCAGCCAAAAACCGATTCTTGAATCACGTTCGGTATAACCACTTCCGGTTAATTATCAAGGAAATAGGCGAGCTTCGCTTCGTTGATCTGGTTAATCCAATATTCCATGGTCATTTTTTCCATGGAGTAGGTCTGTTTGGACATCGCTTCGTACTTTTCGATTAAAAACGGCTCGGTGACTTGCTCCCACTCGTCGACGATGAGGACGGGAAGCCCTTCGTAGAGGCTGTCGAGCGTAGAGGTTTTTACGATGGGAATCGTGTTGAAATGGATGCACTCCCAGACGCGGTGGGTGTCCCTCGCGTTGCCCCTCGGGCTGATCGCGAATTTCGAAGAGGCGCAATCGATGAGGTACTCCTCGAAAGGCTTATATTCGGTCGTGTAGCAAAAGGGGGCGTTTGCAAAAAGCCGCCAAGCAAGCTCCCGCTCGGCGCGGAAGGTCCACGTCCGCATGCTCATATGGCAGAAATGGGCTTTCGGAAGGGCGAGGCTCTCGACGCGGCGGATCGTTTCGACATTCCCCGCGTGCCAATTGTAATTGGCGATCCCAATTGGGAGCGAATGGATTTTCGGATGGGGCGTCCCGTCATAATTTTCGGTGAACCATGCGATGATTTTCGGATCGTCAAGATATGCGCGGAAGCGGCCCGGGCCGTCCTCGTCCATGTAGTGGGTAATCAAAATATAGGGGGCTGCGATGCGGGGATGGATCCGCTCGAAAAATTCGTCGAAATAGGGCTCATCCCCTTTGACGAAGACGGTCGATCCGGCCCCAACACTTTCTGGCTGCATCGAGCGGTCCAAATCGTCGTAGGCGAAATCGGCAAACGTCCGGAACCCGTCCGCCGAAATAAACGGCGCTTTCCACTCGCGGCTTGCATTCGGCGGCGGCTGCACCGCAGCCGCCTGGAGGACAAAACAAAATAGGATCCACAGCATGCGAAAAGAGTATCGAGAATAGGATCATTTTTCTCTAGTGGTCCATTCTCACTTTTTATATATGAATGCAGTATGGACGACACGAACGAAGCGGCGGATATCCTCGCCCAAAAAATCCGCCACATCATCATCGCCGCATCGGGAAGGACCGCAGATGAAGCCTCGAGGGAAGAATTTTACCAAGCTCTTTGCTCCGCGCTGAAAGAAGAGGTGATGATCAACTGGACAGCCTCCCATCACACGTTTGAAGAGAAAAAAACGGCGATGGCCTTTTATCTCTCCATGGAATACCTCCCCGGAAGGCTCCTCAACCACAACATCCTGAACTTGGGCGCAACGAAACTGGTCAACGCCGTCCTCGCCAAGCTGAACCGGAGGCTGGATGACCTCATCGTCTGCGAGAGCGAAGCGGGACTCGGCCATGGAGGCTTAGGACGGCTCTCCTCTTGCTATCTCGATTCGCTCGCTACACTCCGCTATCCGGCCCGCGGCTACGGCCTCAGGTATCAATACGGGATCTTCGAGCAAGAGGTTTGGGACGGCATCCAAGTCGAAAGGCCCGATCCTTGGCTCCTCAATGAAAATCCCTGGGAAAAAAGGAGAGACTGCCATGCGGTCTTCGTCCATTTCAAGGGCAAGCCGATTCCCCTGCTCAACCGGCCGGGAGAAGAAGCGGAGAGTTTGGAGCATGCCGAAGAAGTGCGGGCCATCCCCTATGAAATGCCGGTCATCGGGTATAGCGAAAAGTCCGATTATTCGGTCCTCTCGCTCAGGCTCTGGTCGACCAAGGAATCTCCCCGCAATTTCCAGCTGCAGCGGTTCAACGCGGGCCTTTTCGAGGAAGCCGCGGAAAACACGGCCCTCACCGACGTCCTTTATCCGAACGACGATACGGAACTCGGAAAACGGATCCGGCTCAAACAAGAATTTCTCCTCGTATCCGCGACGCTTCAAGACATTTTGCGCCGCACGGTCCGCGTGTTCGGAGATCTCTCCTCCCTTTGGGAAAAAGCGCGCATCCAAATCAACGACACGCATCCCGCCCTGGCCATTGCCGAGCTGATGCGGATCCTTACGGCCGATTTCAGCTTTTCATGGAAAGACGCTTGGGAAGCGTGCCAAGGGACGTTCAGCTTCACGAACCACACCATTCTCCGGGAAGCCCTGGAAGAGTGGCGCGAAGCGAGAGTGCAGGAACTCTTGCCGCGCCAGCACCGGATCGTGCAACGGATCAACCAAGAATTTTGCGATTCGGTCCGAAGGCGTTTCCCGGGAGACGAAGAGCGGATCCAAAGAGTTTCGGTCATCGAAAAAGGGCAAATCCGGATGGCGCATCTGGCCATTTTAGGCTCGCATCAAGTCAACGGCGTCGCCAAGCTCCATACGGAGATCCTCAAAAACGAGGTCTTCAAGGATTTCGCCGAACTATTCCCAGACCGTTTTCTCGCGGTGACAAACGGCGTCGCCCACCGGCGCTGGCTCCTCGGAGCCAATCCTTTGCTTTCGGATTTCATCTCAAAACGGATCGGCCGGGGCTGGGTCTCCGATTTTTCCCGGATCTCCGAGCTTGCCCGTTTCGCCTCCGATCCCGGATCGCAGGAAGAATTTCTGCAAATCAAACGGAAAAATAAAGAGGCTCTTCTCCGCTTTTTAATCGAGGAAAATCCGGTGCGCGACCGCTTTGGAAAAAAGATCGGCCATTCTCCCATTTTGACCGCGGACGCACTCTTCGATGTTCAAATCAAGCGGTTCCATGACTATAAAAGGCAGCTCATGAACGCCCTTCACTTGATCATGGTGTGGCAAGAGCTGCAGGAAAACCCGGAAAAAAGAGCCGTCTCCCGCTTTGCGATCTTCAGCGGCAAAGCGGCCCCCGGCTATAAACGGGCCAAACAAATCCTCGATCTTATCTATTCCCTTGGCAAATTCTTTGCCGAAGATCCCTCCTCCCAAGGCAAACTCGGTGCCGCCTTCGTCGAAAATTACAGCGTTTCCAAAGCGGAAATCATCATCCCGGCGGCAGACCTTTCCGAGCAGATTTCAGCGGCCGGGTGGGAAGCCTCCGGAACCGGAAACATGAAGCTCGCGATGAACGGGGCGCTCACCATCGGCACCGAAGACGGAGCCAACATCGAAATGCGTGAAGCGGTAGGACCTGAAAACTGGCTCTTTAAATTCGGAGGATCCGCGGAAGAAAATAAGAAGCCTTATCATCCCGGAGAAATCTACCATAACGATGCGAAAATCAAGCAGGCCGTCGATTTCTTGGCGGCTGGCCCGCTCGCCCATACTGCTTATGAACGGAAATCGTTTGCCGATCTTCGAAATTATCTGATCGAACACGACCCTTACCGCATTTTGAAAGACCTCCGTTCCTATCACGATACCCAAAAAAAAGCCGAAGCCCTCTTCCTACAACCCAATCGCTGGGCCGAAACGGCCCTTCGCAATATCGCCGCGATGGGGCCGTTTTCCGCCGACGCCTCGATCCGCAATTACGCGGAAAAGATCTGGCGGATCGCCCCCTGCCCCGCCGATCCCGCCGTTTTGGAAAAAGTGCGGCGCGAGTATTCGGAAAACGACCGCTGCCGCATCGTCCGCAACGGCAAATCTCTCTGACTATTAACTCGAGACCCAAATAGATGACAAGATGTGCCAGCAAGGCACAGCCAAATCAAAGGGGGGGATACTTCCCGGTCTGGACGAGGAGCACCATTGCCAAAGGCAAGGGCGACGAGGAAGATTGATTTGGCAAAGCCGCAGCAAACAGATTGTCACCTATTTGGGTCTCGGGTTAATAAAAGAGGGCAGGGCTCCGCCCTTGCAACCCGGCAAAGGGCTTGGTGCCCTTTGCAAACTCATGAACCTATCTTTGGATCAAAAAATTCTTGCATCAGGCAGTCTTGCTAAGTTAAAACTTTAACCCTGAAGCGCCCATTCAAAGCAAAATGACAGTCGAGAAAAAACCGGTTCTTTTCTTCTATTTCGCTCTCGTCCTTTTTGCGGCGATTGCCGAGCCGCTTGTCCTTTTCGCAAAACACGATTGCGGCCCTCCTCCAAAACAAGGGCCTCCTGGAATCCAAGGCCAGACCGGACCGACAGGAACGACAGGACCAAGCCCCACTGGCCCCACCGGGCCGACAGGAATGACGGGGCCGACAGGATTCACCGGGCCGACAGGACCTAGCATCACGGGCCCCACCGGCGTGACCGGACCGACAGGTCATACCGGACCGACAGGCCCCAGCATCACAGGTCCTACCGGCGTGACCGGAGCGACCGGAGCCACCGGCCCTCCGGGATCCAGTTTGACAGGACCTACCGGACCGACGGGGCCGACTGGCAGCACCGGACCGACAGGCCCCAGCATCACAGGACCCACAGGACCGACGGGACATACCGGACCGACGGGGCCGAGCATTACGGGACCCACCGGACCGACCGGAACGACGGGGCCGACTGGGAATACGGGTCCGACGGGGCCGAGCATTACAGGTCCTACCGGGCCGACAGGGGAAACCGGACCGACGGGGCCGAGCATTACAGGTCCTACCGGGCCGACGGGATCTACGGGGCCGACGGGAGAGACGGGACCTACGGGGCCGACCGGCTCGACCGGGCCGACCGG
>Ga0169931_10001485_pt1 | contig 38802 bp, 31 predicted proteins | sample Kivu_15m_20L_FD_129675 | JGI IMG/M metagenome (GOLD analysis project Ga0169931, IMG submission 129675) | Freshwater microbial communities from Lake Kivu, Western Province, Rwanda to study Microbial Dark Matter (Phase II) - Kivu_15m_20L... | ecosystem: Environmental > Aquatic > Freshwater > Lake... | reverse complement strand
GGCGAAGGGAGAAATCGGCTTTCACATGCCGCGACCCCACGATGCGTTGCAGCGTCATTGGTCGAAACTGCAGCTCGCCCCGGGCAGCACGGTATTCGTGCCCCTCGCCGGCAAGAGTCTCGATATGGTTTGGCTCGCCGAGCACGGCCACTCTGTCATCGGTGTCGAGTTGTCGCCGACCGCCGTCGCTGAATTCCACCAAGAACACCCAGCTGTACCCAACATCGATCTGCGCTGCGGTGATTTCTTTGCGGTGACACGCGCTGACCTTGGCCCGGTTGCTGCAATCTTTGATCGCGCCGCCTTGGTGGCACTGCCACCTGCGATGCGCATTGCTTATGCGAGACATTTGACAGAGCTCACCCCGCCCGGCTGCCGTATGTTGCTCGTTACGATGGAGTACGACCAACAGCAAATGCGCGGACCACCGCACGCGGTGCCGGCCGATGAAGTCGCCGCGCTCTACGGTGCGACGCACTCAATTTCGCAACTCGAGCGCATCGACATTCTGGCCGACAACCCACGCTTGCTTGAGCGCGGGGTCAGCGCCCTGCACGAGAGCATCTATCTGCTCGAGCGTCGCTGAACGCGCACTCAGCGCGTCGGCACCACCATCTTGAGCGCATCGGCGACGAACGCCCATTGATCGGCGAAGTCGTCGATCTGCATCCATACCGGCTTGCCGGCACCATGCCCCGCGCGAGTTTCAACACGCAGCAACACTGGCTTGTTACAGCCCTGCACACGCTGCAGCTCTGCTGCAAATTTGTAGCTGTGCCAAGGTACGACGCGATCGTCGCGATCAGCGGTCGTCACCAAAGTGGCTGGATAGCAGACGCCGGGTTTGACGTTATGCACCGGCGAGTAGGCATAGAGCGCCGCGAACTCATCGGCATTTTCGGCGAGCCCATAATCGGAGGACCACTGCCGAGCGTTAGCGCTCGCCGTGTGATAGCGCAACATGTCGAGCACGCCCACCGCCGGCAAGGCGGCGGCGAACAACTCGGGGCGCTGCAACATCGTGGCGCCGACCAACAGACCACCGTTGCTGCGACCGGAAATGGCCAAGCGATCGGCGCGGGTGTACCGCTCAGCGATCAAATATTCGGCTGCGGCGATGAAGTCGTCGAACACGTTCTGCTTGCGCGTCTTAGTGCCCGCTTCATGCCAGGCGTCACCGTATTCACCACCGCCGCGCAAATTGGCCTCGACGTAGATGCCGCCCATTTCGAGCCAAGCGATCACGGCTGGCCGAAAGGCTGGCGTGATCGACACGTTGAAACCACCGTAGCCGTAAAGCATGGCCGGCGCACTGCCATCTTGCGGCGTACCTTTACGCTGCGTGATGTACATCGGCACGCGCGTGCCGTCCTTGCTGGTGTAGAACACCTGACGAGTCTCGAATTGACGGGTGTCGACGCTGATCGTCGGCGCGCGCACCAGAGTGGTTTCGTCGCTCTGCAGATCGAGGCGCATGACCTGCCCCGGCAACAGATAGTCGGCATAGGCGAAGAAGGTCTCATCGTCCTTGGCGCTACCGCTGAAGCCCGCAATGGTACCGAGCCCCGGCACCTTGACCTCACCCTGCGGCTTGCCGTCACGATCGAACAACAGCGCGACGCTGTGCGCATCACGCACGTAGCGCACGATCAGCCGACCGCCGATGAAGCTCGCTTCGTCCATGGCGAGCTCGGACTGCGGCACGATCTCGCGCCAAGCCTCGGGCCCAGGGTTACGCACATCGACGGCGATGATGCGGCCGCGTGGTGCCGCATTCGTGGTCTGCACATAAAGCGTGTCGCCGACATTGCCGAGGATCGAATAACGGGCATCCCAAGCGGCAAAGATCGGCTGCGGCTTTGAACTCGCCGCGCGCAGATCGATCGCTTCGATGCCGTTGGCACGATAACCATCGAACAGCGAGATGAAGAGCCAGGCGCCATCATCGGACACCTCAGCCGATGGCGCGCGAGTCGGATGGTCAGTGACGCGGTAGATTTCACGATCAGTCGTCTGCGCCGTACCGAGCTTGTGGAAATAGACCACCGGCTGACCTTGATCGTCGCCACGACTGGTGTCACCGGTACGCGGAGGGTAGCGGCTGTAGTAAACCCCCGAACTGTCGCTCGCCCAGCTCAGTTGCCAAAACTTGGTGTAGCGCAGTTCGTCCGGCAAATCGACGCCATCAGCGACTCGCCGAAACTTCCAGATCTCCCAGTCGGTACCACCATCAGAGAGCGAATAAGCCAGGATCTGGCCATCGGGCGAAGGCTGAAAGCGTGCCAGCGCCACCGTCGCATCGTCGCGGCTAGCGTTCGGATCGAACAACACCCGCGGCGTACCATCCAGCGAGTCGGCGACATAAAGCACGCTCTGATTTTGTCGCCCGTCGTTGCGCAGGTAAAAATAGCGGCCACCTTTTTTACGCGGTACGCCGACGCGCTCATAGTTCCAGAGCGTCTCGAGACGCGAGCGAATCCAGGCGCGCTGCGGCAAAGACTCGAGTCGCGGCTGTGCGAAGGCATTTTGACGCGCAACGAACTCGCGAGTCTGCGCTGCATCAGGATCTTCCATCCAACGATAGGGATCGGCGACTCGGACGCCATGGTATTCATCGATCACATCGCCACGCGGTGCAGGCGGGTAATCCAGCCTTTCGGCGGCGGTGAGTTGCACTGACATGAGCAGGGTTCCGATCACGGCAACGAGGCCGGTTAAGTGGCGATGCAGCATGTTCCTCTCTAAACTGCGAGCCGGGGTGGCACATGTTAATGGAGGCGCGCTGTCCATGACCAACTTCATCGGCCTGCGAAGCTTTGCAGGCGTAATGCTGGCCCTGTTCTCAGGCGCAGCGCTCACCGCCACGCCGCCACAGACGCTGAGTATCGAGCGTATTTTCGCCGCACCAGACCTCGCCGGCAGCAGCCTGCGCGGGGCGCGCTTTTCGCCCGACGGCAAGCTCGTGACCTATTTGCAAGGCAAGGCCGACAACAAGGATAGGCTCGACATCTGGAGCTACGACATCGCCGCAGGCCAGAGTCGCCTATTGGTCGACTCGGCCGCGCTCGTGCCCGAAGAGGCGGTCCTCTCGCCCGAAGAAGAGGCGCGTCGTGAACGTGCCCGAACCTCGGCGCTCTCAGGGATCATCGAGTACGACTTCTCGGCCGATTCGCGCTATCTGCTGATTCCGCTCAACGGCGATCTTTATCTCTACGACCTGCGTGCTGCAGCGGGCGCTGCGGTTCGCCAACTCACAGCCACCACTGCTGCAGAGACCGATGCACGTTTCTCTCCGCGTGGTCGCTACGTGAGCTTCGTACGCGAGCAAAACCTCTACATCATTGAACTTGCAAGCGGCATCGAACGCGCGGTCACCACCGACGGCGGTGACCTGATCTCTTTCGGCATGGCAGAGTTCATCGCGCAAGAAGAGATGGACCGCAACACGGGCTACTGGTGGTCGCCGGACGAAAGTCGCATTGCCTACACCCGGGTTGATGAGTCTCCGGTCGATGAAGTCGAACGCTTCGAAATCTATGCCGAGACTGTCAAGGTCATCCGTCAAAGATATCCAGCGGCGGGTCGCGCCAATGCCAGAGTTGATCTTTGGCTTGCAGAGATCACGCCGCAAACCATCGCAAGTCGCGAACTGCCAGCCGGATCAGCGGGCGATGGCTATCTCGCACGGGTCAATTGGTTACCCAACTCGACGGCGCTCGCAGTACAACTGCAGTCACGCGATCAGAAGTATCTGCAACTCCTGCGCATCGACGTGGCGAGCGGCGAAGCACGCCGATTGCTCGAAGAAAAGAGCGACACCTGGGTCGAGCTCTATGATGAATTGACCTTCCTCAAAAGCCGTAACGCATTCATCTGGCCCTCGTCACGCACTGGGTACAAGCACCTCTACCTGTACGATCTCGAGGGCAAGCTGCTGCGCCCGATCACCGCCGGCAACTGGATGGTGCTGGGTGACAGCCGCGAGCGCGCAATCAAGGCCGTCGATGAACGCCGCGGTCTCGTTTACTTCAGCGCCAATCGAGAAACGCCGCTCGAGCGACACTTGTACGTGACGAACCTAGACGGTCCACGTGATGCCGCGGCGATCGAAAGAGGCATCCGTCGTTTAAGTGAAGCGCCGGGCTGGCACTCGAACGCGCTGTCGGCGGACGCGCGCTACTGGCTCAATACTTATTCCAACCCCGACACACCGCCGTCGCTGACGCTACGCCGTACCGATGGTCGCTTGGTCAACGTGCTGATCGCCAACCGACTCGATGCGAATCACCCCTATGCGCCCTACCTCGCGGCGCATCGCTCGGCGGAGTTCGGCACTCTGCCAGCAGCGGATGGCCAGTTGCTGCATTGGAGCATGCTGAAGCCACCGGGCTTCGATGCCACTCGGCAATACCCGGTCATCGTCGAGGTTTACGGCGGTCCCGGCGTGCAACGAGTGCAACGCGCCTGGGGCGGCTACTACCGCCAGTACCTCGCGCAGCAGGGCTTCGTGGTTTTCATGCTCGACAACCGTGGCAGTGGTCATCGTGGCAGGGCTTTCGAGGGTGCACTGTATCGCCGCATGGGCAGCATCGAAGTCGAAGATCAGGTGCGAGGTGTCGAGTTTCTGCGCGGCTTACCGTTCGTCGATGCATCACGTATCGGCGTATGGGGTTGGAGTTACGGCGGCTACATGGCCCTGATGGCGATGGTGCGCGCCCCTGAGTATTTTGCGGCCGGCGTATCGGGCGCGCCGGTGACGGACTGGCGGCTCTACGACACCCACTACACCGAGCGCTACATGAGCACCCCTGCCGATAACGCCGAGGGTTATCGCGAGGGCAATGTCATGACCCACGCGCCAGCACTCAAAGGTCCGCTGCTCGTCATGCACGGCATGGCTGACGACAACGTGCTCTTCACCCACAGCACCGCGCTTTTCAAACGTTTGCAGGATCTCGGCAAACCGTTCGAAGTCATGCCTTACCCAGGCAGCAAACATGCCCTGTTACGCTTTCCTTCTACGGGCGTACATGGCTATCGTGCAATCAGCGACTTCTTCCACCGCACGTTACGGCCGGACAGCGGGTCTCAATCGGAGCCTAAACCATGAGAACCCTGCGGCCGCTATTCGAACGCAATCGGGCCTGGGCCGATGAAGTCAAAAGTCGCGACCCCGAGTTCTTCCGCACGCTGGTCGGTCAACAATCACCGGACTATCTATGGATAGGCTGCGCAGACAGTCGTGTGCCAGCCAACGAAATCGTCGGCCTGTTACCCGGCGAGCTTTTCGTGCACCGCAATGTCGCCAACGTGGTGGTGCACACCGACCTCAATTGCCTGTCGGTACTGCAATACGCCGTCGACGTGCTCGACGTCGAGCACGTCATTGTTTGCGGTCACTATGGTTGTGGCGGCGTGCAGGCCGCGTTGCGCAACAGTCGTCTTGGTCTGATCGACAATTGGCTGCGTCACGTGCAAGACGTCATGAAAAAGCATCGTGCACGTCTCGATGAGTTGCCGGACGAGGCCGCTCGGCTGCATCGACTCTGCGAGCTCAATGTCATGGAACAGGTTTTGAGCGTCGGCGAGACGACCATCGTGCAGAGCGCCTGGGACCGCGGCAAGGCGCTCGAAATCCACGGCTGGATCTACGATCTGAACGATGGTCTGCTCAAAGATCTCAGCGTCTGCGTAAAAAACGCTACCGAATTCTCCGAGGTTTATCGCGAGGTGCTCTCGGCCTGAGGCCCTCAGGGCATCTTGATCTTGCTGCCAAGCGATGACCCGAGAGCCGCGCCGCCTTCCGGCACCACGATGCGCGAAGCAGCCTCGCGACGCATCTGTTGCGCCTCTTCGATGGCGTCTTCTAGCGCCTGCTTGACGGCATCCGGGAATTTATTGATCGCCTCGGCAAGATCAGCAGCCTCGATCTCAAAGCCAAGCGGCAACACACCGCCCGGGGTCATCAGCTGCGTCTGGCCCATGAACAGCACGGGCCGTGCCGCATCGACGCTGCCGTCGATCGTGACCGGCGTCAGACGTCTGACCGTGCCGGCACGGCGATCGGTGTACACCTCTTCGCGATAAAGGCTGTCGGTCTCGAGTTTTATTTCCGGGAGCCCCTGTTCCTGCATGTTCATGTGATGATTCCTGCTCTGTTTTTGAAAGCTATTGCGAGGCGTCACTGTGCGCAGGGCGCGCGTGCTGTTCGGCAATGTTCGCCATGGTAACCGGTTGCCCGTGCTGACGGATGAGGACTTTGCGACGGAAGAAGCGCTGGTAGCCAGCGGGCCCCATACGCGAGCCACCGAGACCCGAAAGCTTGAAGGAATGTTTTTCCATCTCGTGGCACATAGCGGTCAAAGAACCGTCATTGAGACTGATGCCACCCGCATCGATCTGCCGACCGATTGCCTCGGCCTCCTCTAAAGTGCCAGCCACGATCGCTGCCGACAGACCATAAACACCTTGGTTCGCAAGCTCGAGCGCCTCTTCGATGGTGTCGTAGGGCATGATCGGGATCACGGGCCCAAAAGTCTCTTCACTCATGATCTGCATGGAGTGATCCACGTCGACGAGCACCGTTGGTCGCAGCCACTTGCCGCCGTGATCTTCGATGGTGCCACCACAAAGAATTCGGGCTCCTTTTGCTACGGCATCAGCGAGTTGCGCCTGCACGACGTCGGCCTGTTTGCTGAAAATGAACGGGCCAATCGTACCGGAGTGAAGATCCGGCCAGTTGGGCTCGATCGTCGCGGCCTTCTCAACCAGTCGCGCGACAAACGCAGCGTAAATGCGCCGATCGACGTAGACCCGCTCGAGACTCTGACAGGCCTGGCCCGTGGCGAGGCAGGTGGCACGCAGCGCAACATCCGTGGCGCGCTCAAGATCAGCGCTCGCCGTGATGATGAGCGGATCGTTACCCCCAAGCTCGAGGAAAGCCGGCACGAAATGCCGCGCGGCATTTTCCGCGACGATACGACCCGTGGCGATGCTGCCGGTGAAACACACGACATCGGAACGCTCGACCAAACGCTCGCCACTTGCTCGTCCGCCCGGCTGAATCATGAAAACTGCGGCGAGCTCAGGCACCGCTGCGATCGACTGCATCGCCGGCTCGACGAATCGCGGTGTGACCTCGCTTGGTTTGACGTAGACCGCACACCCAGCGAGCAACGCCGGAATCGCATCGATGAAACAGAGCGACACCGGAAAATTCCACGGACTGATGATGCCAACCAAAGAGTACGGCACATACTGCGAGCGATAACTGATGTTCGGCATCGTCGGGGACTGCAGCTCTTCTTCGACCGCCAATCGCGGTGCGAGCTGCGTCCAGCGATCGATCATGCCGACGATGGACTGCACCTCACCGCCCGCGATGAGGAAACGCCCGGTATCGACCGACAGCGCTCGGGTGATCTCGCTGGCACGCTGCAACCACTCGGCGCGCCAGCGCAGCAAAATCTCGATGCGCTCCTGCAGGGGGCGCTCGCGCCACACGCGCTGCGCCTGGCGAAGCCCCGCCAGAGTGGCATCGAGCTCGGCTGCCGTTGGCGCGTTGAAACGATGGTCGACTACGCCGCTGCGCGGATTGCGCACCTCGATCAATTCGCCGGTCGTCTTGGTCATGCCTCTACCTCGCAGCTCTCGCGACTATCTTGCGCGCTTCAACCAACGCTGCAAAGCAGCGATGAAAGGCTGGTCCGCTTCGAGGATATCGTGCTGCGAGAGCTCATCGGCCTTGACCCATAACAGCGCCTGACCTTCGAGCGAACGCGGCTCGCCGGAGAAGGCCTCGACCACATAGCAATGCAGTGTGAGCTGTCGATCGCCATGGTCGATCGCAAGATCGAGTAACCACTCGCAGTGAGCGATCTCGATACCCAGCTCTTCGCGTAGCTCACGAGCGAGTGCCTGTTCCGCGCTTTCCTCTGAGCCAAGCTTGCCGCCCGGAAATTCCCAACGGCCCGCTAGATGCTTGCCGGCCGGACGCTCGGCGATCAGCACTCGACCGTCCGCGTCGATCAGCGCGCCCGCAACGACGCGCAAGCTAGACCTGCAGTGCGCCGTGGCAGCTCTTGTATTTTTTGCCCGAGCCGCAAGGGCAAGGCTCATTGCGTCCAACCTTGCGTTCTGCGCGGTGCGGTACGGCAGGCGCCGCGACCGGCTCTTCGGCTGCGGCCGACGCACCGAGTGCCGACTGGGCCTCGGCATGCTGCGCCTGCAGAGCTGCCAGCAAGCGACGCTGACGCTCTTCCTCTTCGCGCTGCAAGTCTTTTTCGCTGCGGATTTCGATACGCATCAAAACCGACGCGGTGTCGTATTTGACGCGATCGAGCATGCCACTGAAGAGCTCGTAGGCTTCGCGCTTGTATTCGTAGCGGTAATCTTTCTGCGCGTAGCTGCGCAAATGGATGCCCTGGCGCAGGTAGTCCATAGCCGCAAGGTGCTCGCGCCAATGCTGATCGAGCGTCCGCAGCATGATGTCCTTTTCGAGCTGATGCATGAGCTCGGCACCGTAGCGCTCGGACTTGGCGTCGTACTGCGCTGCCACGGCATCGAGCAGGCGCTGCCGCAGACCCGGTTCGTCGAGCTCAGGCTCGGCTTCGAGCCAAGCCTTGGGGTCGACATCAGTAGCGAAATCCTTACGCAAGGTTTCACGCAGGCTGTCGAGATCCCAATCTTCGTGTGGAACGTTGCGCGGCAAAGCATCGTCGATGACACGCGAGAGCACATCCGCCTGGATGCCGCGAACTGCGGTTGCCATGTCGCTCGCGCCCATGATCTCAGTGCGCTGCTGGTAGATCACCTTGCGCTGATCGTTGGCGACGTCATCGAACAACAACAATTGCTTGCGGATGTCGAAGTTGTGCGACTCGACCTTGCGCTGCGCCGTCTCGATGCGCTTGCTCAACATGCGGCTCTCGATGACTTCGCCTTCTTTCATGCCGGCAACCGACAACAGGCGCTTGGTGAAATTCGGATCACCAAAGATGCGCATCAAGTTGTCTTCCATCGACAGATAGAAGCGTGAAGAACCCGGGTCACCCTGACGACCCGAGCGACCACGCAGCTGGTTGTCGATACGGCGCGACTCATGCCGCTCGGTGCCGATGATGTGCAGACCACCTGCGGCGAGCACTTGCTCGTGGCGCAGCCGCCATTCGTTGCGCGCGGCATCCCGTGCAGCTTCGTCGGCATCGGCAGGCAGCGCCGACAACTCCGCCTCGAGATTACCGCCGAGCACGATGTCGGTACCGCGGCCGGCCATGTTGGTGGCGATGGTGACGGCAGCCGGTCGACCCGCCTGCGCCACGATCTGCGCCTCGCGCTCGTGCTGCTTGGCGTTGAGCACTTCGTGTGCGATGCCTTCGGTCTTGAGCACCCCGGAGATGAGTTCGGACGTCTCAATCGAGGTCGTACCCACCAACACCGGCTGCGAACGCGACACGCAATCGCGGATGTCCTCGACGATGGCTTTGAACTTATCCGTCTGCGTCAAATGCACGAGATCAGCATGATCCTTGCGGATCATCGGCCGATGCGTCGGGATGATGTTGACCTCGAGGCCGTAGATCTGCATGAACTCCGGCGCTTCGGTATCAGCAGTGCCGGTCATGCCCGAGAGTTTTCCGTAGAGGCGGAAATAATTCTGGAAGGTGATCGAAGCGATAGTCTGATTTTCTTCGCGAACTTTGACGCCTTCTTTGGCTTCCACCGCCTGGTGTAGACCATCGGACCAACGACGACCGGGCATGGTGCGGCCCGTGAACTCATCGACGATGATCACCTCGCCACCACGCACGATGTACTCGACGTCACGCTTGTAGAGCGCGTGGGCGCGCAGCGCCGCATTCAAGTGGTGCATCAGCCGAATATTGGCCGGATCGTAAAGACTGTCACCCTCGCGCAGCAGGCCGGCCTCGATCATCAACGCTTCGACTTTCTCGTGCCCGACTTCAGTCAAGTGCACCTGGCGCTGTTTTTCGTCGACGCTGTAATCCCCGCTCGCTTCGGGTTCGGGCGCGCCCGTGAGCGCAGCAGCCGGCGAGCGACTGATCGTCTCGCCGCGCTCGAGACGCGGTACTAATTCGTTGATGGCAACGTAGGTGTCGGTGGTTTCCTCGGCGGGACCCGAGATAATGAGTGGAGTGCGCGCTTCGTCGATGAGGATCGAGTCGACTTCATCGACGATCGCAAACGCAAGACCGCGCTGCACGCGATCTTCGAGGCGGAACGCAAGATTGTCGCGCAGATAATCGAAACCAAATTCGTTGTTGGTGCCGTAAGTGATGTCGCACCGATACGCTGCGCGCTTTTCTTCGGCGCTTTGCGAGTTGCGGATCACGCCCACCGTCAGACCGAGAAAGCGGTAGATCGGACCCATCCACTCGGCGTCGCGCTGCGCAAGATATTCGTTGACAGTGACCACGTGCACGCCAAGTCCCGGCAAAGCATTCAGGTAGGCCGGCAGGGTCGCCATCAAGGTCTTGCCTTCGCCGGTACGCATTTCGGCAATACGGCCCTTGTGCAGCGCCATGCCGCCGATCAACTGCACATCGAAATGACGCATGCAGAGCACGCGTCGGGCTGCTTCCCGCACGACCGCGAAGGCTTCGGGCAGCAAGGAATCGAGGGCTGCTCCGGCGGCCAGTCGACTGCGGAATTCATCGGTCTTGGCACGCAGTGCCTCGTCGCTCAAGGCCTGCAAGGCGGCTTCGTAGCCTGCGGCGGCGCGTACTTCGCGCCCCATGGTTTTCAAAAGACGGTCGTTGCGACTACCGAAGATTCTGGTGAGAAAGTTGAGCACGGATGGGGCAGCCTGACGGGAAAAACGCGCATTCTACGGCCAGCGGCCGCTGCGGTCGAATGCTCAGCCGTCGATATAGGCGAGCGGATTGACCTGCCGACCGTTGCGCAAGACTTCGAAGTGTACGTGCGGACCCGTCGAACGCCCGGTCGAACCCATGGCAGCCAACCTGTGACCCCGCGTCACCGTGTCGCCCACATTGACCAAGATGCGACGATTGTGCGCGTAGCGGGTGACGAATCCATCGCCGTGAGTCACCTCGACCACAAGACCGTAGCCCGAGCGCTCACCGGCAAAAGTGACGATGCCCGCACCCACGGCGATGACCGGATCGCCCTCGCGCCCGGCGAAATCGACTCCGCGGTGCCAAGTGCCATGACCGGTAAACGGGTCCTGTCGCGTGCCAAAGCGCGATGAGAGGTAACCGCGTTTGACGGGGCGACCTTCAGGCAGGATCTGTCGGCGCAAATCACGCTGCATGATGAGATTTTCGAGTACCCCGAGCTGCGCGTCTCGCGCCGCAAGTTGACTCTCGAGGCTATCGATGAGCGCCGTCAGCTCTGGAGCGACCGCCGGCACGCCAACGGATTCAGGGCCGCCTTGGGGCACCGGCGAATCAAAGTCGAATTCGCGCGAGTCGATATTGGCCATCTCGACCAAGCGCTTACCGAGTGCATCGAGACGCAGCAACTGCGCATTGACCTGACCAACGCGCGCCGAGAGCGCGTCGACGCGTTCTTGCACGCGATCGCGTAGTTCATCGACCTGTTGTTTCTGTTCTAGCGCGAGTCGGGTGAGGCTCTTCGGGCTCGCTTCCTGCAAAGCCGCGCGCTCGCCCAAGCGCATGCCCGCCATGAAAGCAGAACTCAGCAACACGACCAGCAACACGGCTGCCGAAGCGAAAGCCAAGCGTCCGGGAACGTCGACCTGAGAGGCGCCGGCCGCGCGGCGCAAGAAAACCACCAATCGCATCTAGAAACCCCCGTAGGCGGCGGGAGAAGCCATCGCCGAGCCCGACACGGCAAGGCATACTCACCGTGGCGATACGGGCCGGCGGCCCGATCAAGGTCGCGACTATGCCGAAACCACCCTCTCGAAACAACCCAAATCTAGCCAAAACGCCTCGATTGTTGAACCGAAGCGCCAGTAAGCCCATTGAAATCAAGGACTTACTCGGAAAGACGGTTTTAGGGGCAAAGCCCCTGCAAGAGGCCGGGCGTGCCCAAGCCTCGTGGCGGGAATTTCTACGCTCGCACTTTGGTGAGGAGCTCGATCGCGAGGTGCGGGATGTTGCGGTGCGTAATGGCGAGCTGACCGTCTACGCGAGCTCGCCGGCATGGTCGGCACGATTGCGCTACGCGCTGGCTCCACTCATTAATGACATCCGCGCCCGTGACCCTGCAGTGAAACGGACCAGCGTCAGAATTCAGCCGGCCGCTGCCAAAGCCGGTGGGCGCACGTAAGAAATTGGCGTGTCTTCCGGGCGTTCGAAAACCACCGCCTCCCAGGCCGTGGTATCGGCAAGCAAGCTGCGCAGCAGTCGATTGTTGAGGCCGTGACCTGACTTGAAGGCCGTGAATTCACCGATCAAGCTGTAACCGAGCAGGTAAAGATCACCGATCGCATCGAGGATCTTGTGCTTCACGAATTCATCTTCGTAACGCAAGCCGCCCTCGTTCAGCACCTTGGAATCATCCAGCACGATGGCATTGTCGAGGTTGCCGCCGAGGGCCAGATTGCGCGCTCGCATGTATTCGAGATCACGCATGAAGCCGAAAGTGCGCGCGCGACTGATTTCCTTGAGAAACGATGTGGTGGAAAAGTCCATGGTGGCGCGTTGCGCACGGCGCTTGAAGATCGGGTGATTGAACTCGATCTCGAAATTCACCTTGAAGCCGTCGAACGGATCGAAACGCGCCCACTTGTCGCCCTCTTCGACCTGCACGCTCTTTTTGATACGAATGAAGCGTTTCGGTGCACGCTGCTCTTCGATACCGGCTGACTGCAGCAGAAAAACGAAAGGGCCTGCGCTGCCATCCATGATCGGCACTTCGGGACCAGTCACCTCGACGAGCGCATTGTCGATGCCGAGCCCCGCAAAGGCCGACAGCAGATGCTCGACAGTAGACACCTTGACTTCGCCTTTACTCAGCACGGTGCCGAGCATGGTCTCGCCGACGTTCAGAGCGCGCGCGGGTATATCGACGGGTTCAGGAAGGTCTGTGCGACGGAAAACGATGCCGGTGTCCGGTGCGGCCGGTCTCACGGTCATGAGGATGCGTTTTCCGCTGTGCAAGCCGACACCGCTTGCACGCATGATGTTCTTGAGTGTTCTTTGACCAACCATTCGAGACCCCGACCCGGAAGGTGCCCCGCAAAATTGCGAGGCACCAACCGGTCACGACGGAGCGAATCTTAAACCAAACGGCCTCAGTCGGCCTGACGACGCAAGAACGCCGGAATATCGAGGATGTCCTCGACCGGCTCCGGAGAGTGCGCAAGACCGTCGCCCGCTGCCGCCTTCAGCCGCTCATAAGCCGGTACGTCGAGTTTGGAGTAATCGGATGTGACAGCGATCGGCCGACGCACGGCGCGCAGTGGCGTTTCGCCCGCGCGTGGCATCGCGCTCGCTGCGCGTACGGCACTCGGCGGCACCACGGTCTGGACTTGCGGCCGACCGAGACCCGTCGCCACCACGGTGACCCGCAGTTCGTTGCTGAGACTCGGGTCGATGACCGTGCCGACCACCACCGTCGCGTCTTCTGAGGCGAATTCCTTGACGACGTTGCCCACTTCCTCGAACTCACCGATGCCAAGGTCGAGGCCTGCGGTGACGTTGACTAGGATGCCACGCGCACCCGAGAGGTTGACGTCCTCGAGCAAGGGCGAGGACACCGCCATCTCGGCAGCCACTCGCGCCCGATCCTCGCCGCTCGCAAAACCCGAACCCATCATCGCCATGCCGGTCTCGCTCATAACGGTGCGCACGTCGGCGAAGTCGACGTTGATGAGACCCGGACGGGTGATCAGCTCGGCGATCCCCTGGACGGCGCCCTGCAGCACACCGTTGGCGCTCTTGAACGCATCGAGCAGCGTGGTCTTCGGTCCGAGCACAGTCAGCAGCTTTTGGTTTGGAATGGTGATCAGTGAATCAACATGCTTGGACAGCTCGCTCATGCCCATGTCAGCGACCAACGAACGCTTGTTGCCTTCCATGTTGAACGGCCGCGTCACGACAGCGACGGTCAAAATGCCGAGCTCTTTGGCAATCTGCGCGACAACCGGTGCCGCACCGGTGCCCGTTCCACCACCCATGCCGGCGGTGATGAACAACATGTCGCAGCCCTCGATCATCTCGATGATACGGTCGCGATCTTCCATCGCAGCCTGACGACCTACATCAGGGTTGGCGCCGGCACCGAGACCCTTGGTGATGTTGGAGCCGATTTGCAGCGCCGTCTTGACCTGCGAGTTCTTGAGCGCCTGTGCATCGGTGTTGATGCACATGAACTCGACACCTTCGATGCCGCTCTCGAGCATGTGCGAGACGGCATTACCGCCACCGCCGCCGACGCCGAGCACCTTGATGACTGCGCTTTGGCTGTATGCATCCATTAGTTCGAACATGTTGCTTCGCTCCTGTGTCGTGAATATCAAAAAACAAAATCAAAAATTGCCTTGGAACCAATCCTTCATGCGATCGAGCATGCTGCGAGCGCCGCCGACGAAAGCGCGACTGCGCTGACCGGGAAGAGTGTGATCACGGCCGTAAAGCAACAGGCCCACGCCCGTGGCATGGATCGGATTGCTGGTAACTTCGGCGAGACCCTTTACACCGGTCGGCATACCGAGACGTACCGGCAGGTGAAACACCTCTTCGGCGAGTTCGATTGCGCCTTCCATCTTCGCGCTACCGCCCGTGAGAACAATGCCAGCGGCGATCACTTCCTCGAAGCCACTGCGACGCAGCTCTTCGCGAATCAGACCAAAGAGTTCCTCGTAGCGCGGCTCGACCACTTCGGCGAGCGTCTGACGTGCAAGACGTCGCGCCGGGCGATCGCCGACACTCGGCACTTCGATCGTCTCGTCAGGGTTGGCAAGCTGCGAGAGCGCGCAGGCGTAGCGCAACTTGATTTCTTCGGCGTTCTGCGTCGGCGTGCGCATCGATACGGCGATGTCATTGGTCACCTGGTCACCGGCGATCGGAATGACAGCGGTGTGGCGTATCGCGCCATGGGAGAAGACTGCAATGTCGGTCGTTCCACCACCGATGTCGACGAGACAGACCCCAAGGTCTTTTTCATCCTCGGTCAAAACCGAATAACTCGACGCCAACTGTTCGAGCACCACGTCATCGACCGCAAGACCGCAACGTTGGATGCATTTTTCGATGTTCTGTGCAGCACTATCGGCACCGGTGACGATGTGCACCTTGGCTTCGAGACGCACGCCAGACATACCAACCGGGTCACGAATGCCTTCCTGACCGTCGATGATGAATTCCTGCGGCAACACATGCAGAATTTTTTGATCGGCGGGTATCGCCACCGCCTTGGCGGCATCAATCACGTGCTCGACGTCGGCGCCCTGCACTTCCTTGTCGCGAATCGCCACCACACCGTGCGAATTGAGGCTGCGCACATGGCTACCGGCGATTCCAGCGAACACCGAATGGATCTCACAGCCTGCCATGAGTTCGGCTTCTTCGACGGCACGCTGTATCGACTGCACGGTCGACTCGATATTGACCACCACGCCGCGCTTCAAGCCGCGCGAGGGCTGCGAACCAATGCCGATGATCTCGATGCTGTTATCGGCCGCAATCTCACCGACGAGGGCGGTGACTTTTGAGGTTCCGATATCGAGTCCGACGATCAGCTGTCTGTCTGTTTTCTTGACCATGTTATGCGTGATTCCGTGAGCTAGCCTTCTGAGGCATCTTCGAAGTCATCGGTGGCTGCGACCTTGGTGGTACCGCGCCAGCCGACTGAAAAACCATTGGTGTAGCGCATGTCGACATACGCCATCTCGGGCGCGCGTTGCACGACGATGCGCAGCGCCGCTGCGATGAAGCGCTCGAAGCGCTCGTCGACCTGACGTCGCCCGAGTCGTACCCGGACGCCGTTATCGAGATCGATTTCCCAGGCACCGCGCGCATCGAGACGTAAGGCAGCGATACGAACGCCGCCCTCGATAAGCCGCCCTTGGATTGAGAAGTAGCGCTGCGCCACCAGCGCCTCGCTACCCTCCGGGCCTGCAAGCCGCGGCAGCTCGGGCGGGATGTAACGGGTCTCGGCGATGAAAACCTCGCCGCGCGCATTCAAAAGACCGCTGCTGCCCCAACGGGCTGCGGCCACCTGTTCGCTGATCTGCACTTCGAGGCCGCGCGGCCACTTGCGAGCGACGTTGGCTTGATCGACCCACGGCAGCTCTTCGATAGCGCGCTTCAAGGCTGCCAAATTCACCGACACCAACCCTGCGTCTTGTAATCGTTCACGAACGGTCTGCTCGATCTCGATCGGCGAGACTCGCTGAAAGCGCCCTTGTACCGAGACGCGATCGATCGGCTGGTCGAGCGCCATGACGATGGCCGCCACGAAAGCAGCAATGACGGCGAGACCGCCCATGGTGGAGAAGGTTCGCTGCCAGTCGATCTTTGGCCATTGCCAGCTCGACTCTTCACTACGGCGACGATTGCGATTTTTACGAGTTGCGAACATGGGTGACGTTCCTCAACCTATGGGCCGACGCGTGAAGCTCGTCTCAAGCACGCGCCACACCAACTGCTCAAAACTGATGCCGGCCGCTCGCGCAGCCATGGGCACCAGGCTGTGATCCGTCATGCCGGGTACCGTATTGATCTCGAGCAACAGCGGTCGACCGGTAGCATCCATCATGAAATCCACACGGCCCCAGCCCGAGCCACCGGCCGCCGAAAACGCACCGCGTGCCAATGCGGCCAAGTGTTTCGCGGCTTCCGGCGAAAGGCCCGCCGGGCAGTGATAGCGCGTGTCGTTACGCAGATACTTCGCTTCGTAGTCGTAGAACACGTTCGGCGTTTCGATCCGAATCGCCGGCAAGGCCTCACCCTGCAAGATCGCCACCGTGTACTCGCCACCGCTGATCCAGCTCTCGGCGAAGACGCTGCTATCAACCGCAGCCGCCGCCGCATAGGCGGCAGGCAATTCAGCCGCCGTATTCACTTTGCTCATGCCGACTGACGAGCCTTGTGTCGCGGGCTTCACGATCAACGGCAAACCAAGTTGAGCCAGTGCGAGATCGAAATCAGCCGCACCACAGAGCTCGACGCTGTCGGCAGTAGCAATGCCGACCGCGGCAGCCAAGCGCTTGCTACGCAGTTTGTCCATGCACAAGGCTGAACCGAGTACGCCGCTGCCGGTGTACGGTACGCCGAGACACTCGAGTGCGCCTTGTACCGTCCCGTCTTCACCGCCCGGGCCATGCAGCGCAATCCAGACGCGTGAATAACCGTCTTGCAGCAAATCGACGAGCGGCCGTTCGGCCGGATCGAAGCTCTCCGCTGCGACACCCGCAGCGTGCAGCGCCGCTTGAACCGCTGCACCCGAGAGCAAAGAAATCGCCCGTTCGCTGGAATTGCCGCCCTGCAGCACGGCAACCTTGCCGAATTCGCGAGGATCCTTGATGGGGCCCGGTTGTGGCACGGTCTGCAGACGCATCAAGCGGCCTCCCCGATGATGCGCACTTCGGTGCGCAGCTCGATACCGAATCGATCAGCCACGCGCGCGCGAACCTCGCCAAGCAGCGCCTCAAGATCAGCCGCGCTAGCATCACCATCATTAATGATGAAGTTCGCGTGTTTCGGCGAAACTAACGCGCCACCGACTCGTAAACCTTTGAGGCCTGCCGCTTCGATCAGACGTGCCGCATGATCGCCGGGCGGATTAATGAACACCGAACCGCAACTCCACTCGCCTATCGGTTGCTTGCTCTTTCTTTCGAGTAACAACTCGCGAATGGTGTCGCTGTGGCTGCCGGGGCGCATCTCGAAACGCAAACGTGCCGCAAGGAACGCTTCGTCGCTGACCGGCGCCTCGATGTGTCGATAACCAACGCGATACTCGGCAGCGGCTCGCAGACGAATTTCACCGGAGCGATCGATCACTTCGACCTGCTCGACGTGCTGCCAGGTTTCCCCGCCGAAAGCGCCGGCATTCATGGCCAGTGCGCCACCCAAGGTTCCAGGGATACCAGCAAAGAATTCCGCCGGTCCGAGCCCAAGACGCACGCAATGACGGGCGATGCGTGCGCAGGGCACACCAGCCTCGCACCACACTTCGCCGTCGCCACGCTCTTCGAGGCGCGAAAACGCACCGTGGGTAAGAATGACCGCACCACGCAAGCCGCCGTCGCGCACCAGCAGGTTACTGCCGAGCCCCACCCACCAAAGCGGCGTTTCGCGCGGTAAAGCGCGCAGGAAATCGCCAAGATCAGCACGGTCGCGCGGCTCGAAGAACCAGTCCGCCGGCCCACCGACATGCCATGAGGTATGCCGCGACATCGGCTCGTTGCGGTGCAAACGTCCGGCAAAGCGGCTCTCGAAGCTGCTCTCCAAGGCGCTCACGAGGCTTGCTCCTTGACGATGGCTCGACCGCCGAGACGCTGCGGCAGCTCATGAGCCACCGCGCTGACCGTACCCGCCCCCATCGCAAGGACGACGTCATCGGTGCGCAGCAACTCGGGTAACACCGAGCCCAATTCCTCGATGCGCGAGAGAAACACCGGTTCGAGTTGCCCACGACTGCGTACCGCTCGACAGATGGCGCGACCATCGGCACCGGGAATCGGCGCCTCGCCCGCCGCGTACACCTCGCTGACCAACAACACATCAGCGGTCGACAAGACACCGGCGAAGTCGTCGAGCAGATCGCGGGTACGCGTATAACGATGCGGCTGAAAAGCCAACACCACGCGTCTACCCGGATAGGCCTGGCGAACGGCATCGAGCGTGGCGCGAATCTCTGTGGGGTGATGACCGTAGTCGTCGATCACGACCGCCTCGCCGTCGCCCGCCGGGATGGTGCCGACCCACTGCAGTCGTCGATCAACGCCCTGGAACTTGGCGAGTGCACTTTGAATGGCAGCATCGGCGACGCCGAGCTCGTTGGCCACCGCCACGGCGGCCAGTGAATTGAGCACGTTGTGTCGTCCCGGCAGATTGACCGTGATTGACAGCGGCGCGGCGTGCCCGGGTCGCAGCACATCGTAGGAGCTGCGCGGGCCACTGCGTACGACATTGACCGCACGAATGTCGGCGTTTTCATCAAACCCGTATGTGCAGATGGGTCGCCCGACCCGCGGCAAAATGCCGCGCACCTCGGCATCGTCGACGCACAGCACCGCGAGGCCGTAGAACGGCAGGTTGTGCAGGAAGTCGACGAAGCTCTGTCGCAGACGATTGAAATCACCGTCGTGGGTACCGAGATGATCGTTGTCGATGTTGGTAACCACGGAAATGAGCGGCTGCAGATGCAGAAACGAGGCATCGCTCTCATCGGCCTCGGCCACCAGATAGCGCCCGGTGCCGAGTCGCGCATTGGTGCCGGCACTTTTGAGTCTTCCGCCAATGACGAACGTCGGATCCTCGCCACCTTCGGCCAGCACCGAGGCGATCAGACTCGTGGTGGTGGTCTTGCCATGCGTACCGGCAACGGCGATTGCCGAACGGAAACGCATCAACTCACCCAGCATTTCCGCGCGCGGTACAACAGGCACGCGCGCTGCCAGTGCGGCGACGACTTCGGGGTTATCGGCCGAGACGGCGGTCGACACCACCACGACATCGGCGCCGACGACATTCTCTGCGGCGTGCCCCAGCATAATGCGGGCACCGAGATCAGCGAGACGTTGAGTCACCGCGCTCGGCTTTATATCGCTGCCTTGCACGCGATAGCCAAGATTAAGCAGCACCTCGGCAATGCCGCCCATGCCACTGCCGCCGATACCGACGAAATGGATCGCATTGATGCGACGCATACGCTCCGGCGACTTCATGCTGCACCCTCCGGCGCGATACCGGCAGCGCGCAACGTATGCTCGCCGAGCAAGCGCGTGGCATCCGGACGAGCAAGGCGACTTGCGCGCAGGGCCATCTCCGCCAAGCTACCACGCTCACCGCACAGTCTTTGCAGCTCACTTGCGAGCTTGGTCGCATCGAGATCGTGCTGCGGCAAGCACACGGCCGCGCCCTGCGCGACCAAAAATTCGGCATTACGGGTTTGATGATCGTCGACGGCAGAGGGCAATGGAACGAACACCGCAGCTACTCCAGCCGCTGCGATCTCGGAGACCGTAAGCGCACCGGCACGGCAGACAACGAGATCCGCCCAAGCGTAGGCGCCAGCCATATCGTCGATGAACGACGTCACTTCGGCATCAGCGCCGATGCTGGCATAAGCCTCTTCGGTAGCGCTGCAGAGCTGCGCACCGGCCTGATGTTTGATCAGCAAAGGCGTTGCACTCTGCATGCGTGCCACGGCGGCCGGCATCAAGGCGTTCAACTTTGCAGCCCCTTGGCTACCACCAACGACGAGCAGACGAATCGGGCCCGTGCGCATCGCATAGCGTTCGGCAGAGGGTGGCAAACTGAAGAAGCTGCTACGCACGGGATTACCAATAGCCGTGGCGCGGATCGGTGCAGCGAAGCCACCGGCAAACGCTTCGAGCACCACATCGGCCACACGTGCCAACAAGCGATTAGTTAAGCCGGCAACGGCATTCTGTTCATGGATCACGAGCGGCGTTGCACTCAAGCGCGCCGCCAATCCACCTGGGCCTGTGACATAACCCCCAAGACCTACCACCGCCACCGGGCGATGACGACGAATTGCGCGCAGTGATTGATACAGCGCCCGCAGCAATCGCAGCGGCGCGGCGAGCAAGGTCACAAGCCCCTTGCCACGCAGACCACCGATTGCGATCCATTCAACGTCGATCGATGCGGCTGGCACCAAACGCGCCTCGATTCCCCCGCGGGTACCAAGCCATACGATGCGCACACCGCGAGCGCGCAACCAATCGGCAAGCGACAGCGCCGGAAATACGTGCCCGCCAGTTCCACCTGCCATGATCATGACGCAGGGCGCAGTCATGTCTCGAGCGCCTCGGCGCCAATGCGCGGTTTTGCAGCACGCGCCGATTCACGCAAGCCAACCGCCGCTGAGCCGCGCGTTGCCTGTACGGCCTCGTGATAAACGCGCAGCACAATCCCAACCCAAGCGAGCGTTGCAATCATGCTCGAGCGACCGTAACTCATGAACGGCAGCGTCAAGCCTTTGGTCGGCAACGCACCCATGTTGACGCCGATATTGATGAACGACTGCAGAGCGAGCCAGATACCAAAACCCGCAGCAAGGTATGCCGCAAACTTCAAACCGGCATCGTGGGCCAACTTGGCGATGAACATGGCGCGAGCGGACAACAATAAAAACAGCACCAGAGTGACCACAATGCCGATCAAGCCCAACTCTTCGGCGAGTACCGCGAACAGGAAGTCGGTATGCGCTTCGGGCAGGTAAAAAAGCTTCTGCACGCTTTCCCCGAGACCCACGCCTGTCCAACCACCACGACCGATGGCGATCAGGCTTTGCGTCAACTGAAAGCCGCTATCTAGCGGGTCTTCCCAGGGGTTGCGAAATGAAGTGAGGCGCCGCAAACGGTAATCGGATGAGACGGCGACAAAAGCGATGAACGCGGCGCCGACCGCAGCGAGACCGAGCACGTCACGCCAACGCGCACCAGCAATGAACAACAACGCGAACGCGGTAACGGCCAGCACAGAGGCAGCACCGAAATCCGGCTCTGCGAGTAGCAGCGCGAAGAAAATCATCACGATCAGCAGCGGCTTAAGCAAACCCGCGAAGCTCGTCTGCAGCTCGGTTTCACGCCGCACCGCGTAACTGGCGACGAACATCAACACGATGATGCGCGCGACTTCCGAAACCTGAATACTGATGCCGGCAATACGAATCCAGCGACGTGCACCGTTGACCGAATGACCGATACCCGGAATCAGCACCAGCAACAACATCAATCCAGCCAGCACCAAAAGTGGGATCGAGAACTTCTCGAGCCACTCGGTGCGTATCGCAAATACACCGGCTGCCACCATCGAGCCAACCAACACCAGAAGGAACTGCGCTCGAACGTAGCTAAACGGGTCACCCCCGTTACGCGCCGCAATCGACATCGAGGCTGAGGCCACCATCACAAGGCCGAGCAATACGATCGAAAAAACCAACAACAAGGTGATGTTGTCGAGGTGGATAGGGGTCGACCGGCCGGTCTGACGCCCTGGCCAAAGTAGTGTGCTCATGTTCCGAGCCTCGCGACGGCCGCAGCGAAATGCTCGCCGCGTTGGTTGTAATCTCGAAACATGTCGAAGCTGGCACAGGCCGGAGAGAGCAGCACGGTTTCACCGCTCTCGGCGACCTCTGCAGCCTGCTGCACTGCGTCCTCTAGCGTCGCAGCCATCACGATGCTGCAGGCATCTTGCAAGGCGGCGGCAATCTGTGGCGCATCTCGTCCGATCAAGATGACGTGATGCACCCGGCCTTTGAAGGCCGCAGCCAACGGGGTGAAATCCTGCCCCTTACCATCACCACCAGCGATAACGACGAGCCCGCCTTCATAACCTTGAACAGCAGCCAGCGTCGCACCGACATTGGTGCCTTTCGAATCATTGATGTAACGAACGCCACGATGTTCACCGACCCACTGCGAGCGATGCACGAGACCGGAAAACTCGCGCAGCTCTGCCAGCATCGCCGCCCGTGGCAAGCCGATGGCATCACCCAAGGCGAGCGCCGCGAGCGCATTGGCAGCGTTGTGCAACCCGGCAAGGCGCATCTCGGTCACGGGCAACAACGGAACCTCATCGGCGGCCAACCACCACGCGCCGGCAACGCGCTGCAAGCGATAGTCGGCCGCGCTCGCAGGATCAAGTGAGAAACTGCGAGTCGACTGCTCCGCAGTGAGCATCAAGGCAACTCGCGGATCATCGAGGTTGATCACGGCCAACTCGCAGTGACGAAAAATCCGCGCCTTCGACGCAGCATAGGTCTCTAGCGAGTCATAACGATCGAGATGATCAGCGCTGACATTGAGCACGGTCGCGGCGCGTAACCGCAGCGACGTGGTGCTATCGAGCTGAAAGCTCGACAACTCGAGCACGTAAAGTTCAGGCGAATCGGCGCGCGATAGCAGGTCGAGTGCCGGCACTCCGAGATTGCCTCCAACTGCCACCCTTACACCGGCGCGTGCCGCCATTTGACCAAGCAGTGTGGTGACAGTGCTTTTGCCATTCGTGCCGGTGATCGCGACGACCGGCGCTTGGACTTCGCGAGCGAACAACTCGATGTCGCCCACCACCTCGAGACCGCGCTCTGCAGCCGCTTGCAGAATCGGCTCCTGCAAAGAAACACCGGGCGAAGCCACCACGATGTCGGCTTGTTCGAGCAGCTGCAGATCGAAACCGCCGTAGCGACACATCGCATTGGGCGCAAAGCTCGCAAGCTCAGCGCGACCGGGCGGATCGACTCGGCTATCGGTGATAGCCAAATGCCAGCCGCGGCCGGCGAGATGCCGCGCAGCCGAGAGACCCGAGCGCCCAAGACCCACGATCATCGCCGTCCTGTTTTGTGACGCTTCGCTCATCGCAGTTTCAAGGTCGCAAGACCTGCCAAGACCAGAAAGAAGGTGATGATCCAAAACCGCACGATGACTTTCGGCTCGGCCCAACCTTTAAGCTCAAAGTGATGATGGATGGGGGCCATGCGGAAAATACGTTTGCCAGTCAGCTTGTACGAAGCCACTTGCAGAATCACCGAAGCGGTCTCAAGCACGAAAATGCCGCCCATCACGAGCACCACCACCTCTTGGCGCACGATCACCGCCACGGTGCCGAGCGCGGCGCCGAGCGCCAAAGCACCGATGTCGCCCATGAACACTTGCGCGGGATAAGTGTTGAACCAAAGAAATCCGAGCCCTGAGCCTACGAGGGCCGCGCAAAAGATCAGCAGCTCACCGGACTGTGGCACTGCGGGAATAGCCAGGTAGTTGGCGAACACCGCGTTGCCGCTAGCGTAGGCAAACACGCCAAGCGCAGCGGCCACCATCACGGCCGGCATGATGGCGAGTCCGTCGAGCCCATCGGTGAGATTCACCGCATTGCTCATACCGACGATCATGAGATAGGTCAGGATGACGAAGCCGGCAAAACCGAGCGGCAGAGCAAAATCTTTGAAAAACGGCAGGAAAAAAGTGGTGTCGGCTGGCGATTTGGCGGTGTACCACAACACGAGTGCCGCAGCGAAACCACCGACCGATTGCCAGAAATATTTATACCGGGCAATCAGGCCACGCGAGTTTTTCTTCACGAGCTTCAGGTAATCGTCCCAGAAGCCCACCAAGCCGAAGAGCGCAGTGACGCCGAGTACGACCCAAATAAACCGATTGCTCAAGTCCGCCCACAACATGGTGCTCGCGAGGATTGCCACCAGAATCAACAAGCCACCCATCGTCGGCGTACCGGCCTTCTGGAAATGCGACTTGGGTCCCTCCTCGCGAATCACTTGACCAATTTGGTAACGCGACAGGCGGCGGATCATCCAAGGACCGATCAACAGCGAGATCGCGAGTGCCGAGATCGCCGCCAAAATCGCCCGCAACGTCAAGTAAGAGAATACGTTGAGAAATCTCAACGAATCATCAAGTTCCTGAGCCAGCCACAACAACATGTCAGTGGGTCTCCGACGTCTGGCGGGCGCCAAGCGCCTCGATCAGTCGTTCCAATTGATTGAGACGCGAGCCCTTCACGAGAATGATCGAATCTGCATCGAGCTCAGCCGCCACCGCGGTCGACAACTCAGCCATATCGCGGTGACAGCTCGCGCCGCTACCAAAGCTTTCGGCGGCCAATGCTGCCCATTCACCAAAGGCGTACAAGCGATCGACACCGTGCGCTCTTGCGTAGCGACCTGCCTCGAGATGCGCCTCTCGCGCGAAACTACCGAGCTCGCCCATGTCGCCGATGACGAGATGCCGCTTACCCGGTTGACTCGCAAGGACATCGATAGCAGCCTGCATCGAGCTCGGGTTGGCGTTATAGGAATCGTCGATGATCACAGCGCCACTCGCGGCCAGTCGCCATTGCAAGCGCCCTTTGACCGCGCGTACCCGCGCGAGACCGCGCACGATGTCATCAAGACCCACCCCAGCTGAAAGCGCGGCTGCAGCCGCAGCCAAAGCATTAACCACGTTGTGTTTGCCAGCGAGTTGCAACTCGATGGGTGCACGGCCTGCGGGGGTGCAGAGTACAAAACGCGTCAGCAAACCCTCTGCGCTACGCTCGGTACGGATTTCGTCAGCGGTGACATCGGCCTTGGCACCGAGCCCAAAGCTCACCACTTTGGCGATGGTCATGTCACGCCACAAACCAGCATAAGCATCATCGACGTTGAGGATGGCCACGCCGTCACGCGGCAGGGCAGCAAACAGTTCACCCTCAGCGCGCGCGGCCGCCTCGAGACTGCCAAATCCCTCTAGGTGCTCGGCGCCTGCGTTAGTAACGAGACCGATTTGCGGCATGGCGAAACTTGCGAGCTGCGTGACCTCGCCCGATCGATTCGCACCGAGCTCGATCACCGCGTAGCGATGCTCGGGAGTAAGCCGCAACAGCGTCAGTGGCACGCCGATATGATTATTGAAGTTGCCCGCGGTAGCCAAAGTGGGCGCACTTTCAGCAAGAATGTGGGCAAGCATTTCTTTGGTGGTCGTCTTGCCGTTACTGCCAGCGACACCGATCACGAGTGCGGCGTGACGCTTACGGTGCGTAATCGCAGCGCTCTGTAGAGCAAGCAACGCATCGGGTACCACGACGACGGAAAAGCCCGCAGGACCCACACGCTCAGCCAAAGCACCCGCTGCACCGGCAGCCGCCGCTTGCGCAAGGAACGCATTACCGTCGAAATTGGGTCCGCGCAGCGCGATGAATAGATCGCCCTCGGTCAGCGAACGCGTATCGATACTGATTTTTGAATAGCTGCGATCTTCGCCATGCAAAGTACCGCCACAGTCGGCAGCGAATGCTGCGAGACGGCCGCTCATGCCGAAGCCTCCGCAGCGCTGCTGAACTCGCGCACCACGGCACTGTCGCTGAAAGCGCGTCGTTCAGCGCCGATGATTTGATATTCCTCGTGGCCCTTGCCGGCGATCAACACCACATCGTCGACCGCCGCCGTCTGCAGCGCCGTAATGATGGCTGCAGCTCGCTCATGGATCACTTGCAGATCGATTTGGCTTTCGATGCCGCCACGAATATCGGCCACGATCGCCGCCGGAGCCTCGCTACGTGGGTTGTCGTCCGTCAGTATGACGCGATCGGCCATCTCGGCCGCCACGCGGCCCATGATCGCTCGCTTACCAGCATCGCGATCGCCGCCGCAACCAAACACCAGATGCAAGCGCCCTTTGCAATGACCACGCGCTGCGCGCAGCGCCTTGATTAAGGCATCCGGCGTATGTGCGTAATCGACGATCGCCATACCGTGCTGCGGCACGACGAAAGCCTGCATACGACCTTGCGGCGCGCTGCAGCTCTGCAGAGCAGCAGCGATCGCCTCGCCCGTAAAACCGAGCGCACGCAACATGGCGAAAGCCAACAAAGCATTATCGACATTGAACTCGCCGATCAGCGGCAATTCGATCAAGTGAGTAGCAGTAGTCGCTGCAGAGTCAACGAGAGCCAGATCTTCGAGTGCCGACTCTTCCAGTACGAACGTCAAGCCGCGGGTGCTGCGCTGCAAGTCACGTGCAATGAGGGCGCGAATCTCAAGCTTGAGCGCGCGACAACGCGCTATGGCCGCAAAACCCGCCGACTGCCGCGCAACCAACCACAGCGTGCCTGTGACCTCGGCATCAGCAGCATAACGCGCAGCCAACTCGGCACCGAAGCTATCGTCAACGTTGAACACCCGATCGGTAAGCGACGTCACAGCGAACAAGCGCGCCTTGGCAGCACCGTATGCGTCCATCGTGCCGTGGTAATCGAGGTGATCGCGCGTCAGATTAGTAAAGGCGGCGATCTTGAAACGAACGGCTGCCGCCCGATGCTGATCGAGGGCGTGCGAAGACACTTCCATCGCGATGCTATCCGCACCGGCTTCACGCAACTCGGCCAAGCGCTGTTGCAAGGCTACGGCATCGAGCGTGGTGTATTCAGCAACCTGCAAAGTCTCGCCCGGAACACCACTACCGAGCGTGCCCTGGTAGGCGGTTCGACGGCCGAGTCGATTGAGCGCGTCGGCCACGAGCCAACTGCAAGTCGTCTTGCCGTTGGTGCCGGTAATGCCAATCGCGGTGAGATGTTCCGATGGCGCACCAAAAAAACGTGCAGCGATTTCACTCGCGTGCCGCGACAACTCGGGTAGCGGCGCCATAAACACGTTAGCGCGAGACTGCGGCGCCTCGACGCCGGCTGCAGGCTCCCACAGCACGGCGCGCGCACCACGCTCACAAGCCTCATCGAGGCGCGCGAGCCCATGACTACGGCGCCCGGCGCAAGCGAGAAACAACCCCTCGGCCTCAACCTTGCGGCTATCGAGTGACAGATGACGAATCTCTAAAGCCGGTAGCGACACATCGAGGAGACCTCGACACAGACTCGCGAGCGATCGTGCTGGTCTCATTGACGACTCCGCAGGCCAGCCTGCTCGGCGTCACGTTGCGCGATGTTAGTGATGAGTGCATTGCTCGGCGCTTCGAGCGAATCAGGCATCATGTCGGGAATCTGATCCATGGGCCCATCGACCGGCGCATCGGGCGCCACAGCCAACAAACGCAGCGCACCGCCAACCACTTTGCCGAAAATCGGCGCCGCGACATCACCACCGTAGTAGAGACCGGCACCCGGCTCGTCGATGACCACGACCGTCGCCAAGCGCGGGTTGGAAGCCGGTGCGACACCGGCAAACACTGACAAATACCGATTGGTCGAGTAACCGCCTGCACTGGCTTTCCAAGCGGTGCCAGTCTTACCTGAGACGGTATAACCCGGAATCGCCGCGCGCTTGCCAGTGCCCGATGTGCTCACTACCGCCCGCATCATGTCGACGACATCACGGCTCACCGTTTCGGGCAGCACGCGTTCGCCAGCGACGGGTTGATCAACTTTGATGAAGGAAATCGGGCGACGCACACCGAATCCACCGAGCGTGGCATAAGCCTGAGCGATCTGCAGCGGAGTGGCCGAAAAACCGTAACCGTAAGACACCGTCGCCGTGGTGATCGGTCGCCAATGGCTGAACTGGGTCAACAACCCAGCCGACTCGCCTGGGTAGCCGCTGGTCGTCACGCGACCGAAGCCAAGCCGTGACAGATAACCGTGCAAGGCTTCAGGACCGAGCGTCAGCGCAATGCGTGTCATCGCGACGTTGGAGCTGCGAGCAAGCGCGGTACCCATATCAACGGCACCGAGATTGTTACGATCTTCGATGACCTTGATACCGACCTTCACCATGCCGGGCGACGTGTCGATGATGCTGTCCTTATTGAACTTTCCAGAGGCGAGCGCCGCAGCCACGATGAACGGCTTGACGGTCGAACCCGGCTCGACGAGATCGGTCACCGCACGGTTCTTGTACCCCGCGGGCTTGTACTGCGCGCGATCGTTCGGATTGAAGGTCGGCTGATTGACCATCGCCAACACTTCGCCAGTCGTAACGTCGATGACCACGACTGAACCGGACTTCGCACGATGCTGCTGGATGGCCGCCTTGAGCTCGCGATAAGCGAGATACTGCAGTCGCATATCGATCGACAAGGTCATGTTGCGACCGGGGCGCATCGGTCTAATGCTCTCGACGGTTTGCACCGTGCGACCGAGATTGTCTTGGATGACTCGCTTGGCGCCGTTTTCTCCCGACAACCAGTGGTCGTAGACGAGCTCGAGACCTTCCTGACCGTGATCGTCGATACTGGTGAACCCGATGACGTGCCCGGTCACCTCACCCGAGGGGTAATAGCGGCGATACTCACGGGCGAGGTGCACGCCCGGAATGCCGAGAGCACGAATTTTTGCCGACTCGGCAGGCTGCAGGTGGCGCGCTACGTAGAGAAACTTGCGCTGCATGTTGGCGGTAATGCGCTCACGCAGCTCATCCGGGTCGCGACCAAGAGCGCGCGCGAGATTGGTGATCTGATCGGTGGCCAAGGTCAGCTCGCGCGGATTGACCCAGACCGAATCAACCGGCGTACTCACCGCCAACGGTTCGCCGACTCGATCGGTAATCGAACCACGATGTGCTACGACCGGTGCCACGCGGGTGTAGCGTTGATCACCTTGACCGCGCAGAAACTCGCTTTCGACGAACTGCAGAGTTACGGCCTTCCAGATCAGAAAGCCGACCCCAGCAACCACTAAGCTCCCGAGCAGATATGAGCGCTGCGTAAACGAGGGCTCGGGCTTATCACCCTTGCGTGACAACCCACTACGCGCCGTACGCGACTCGCCGCGCTTGGCGCGAGCAGAGGGCTTGCCGAAAGGCCAGCGAATCATGGTGCAACGACCTCGATCTGCTTGGGCGGCGGCGTGCGCATACCGAGATTGGTGGCTGCCACGTTTTCAACAAACGCGTGGGTGGAAAACGAGCTCTGCTCCAGTTGCAACCGACCCCATTCCATCTCGAGACGATCGCGTTCACGATTGACGCGCTCGAGTTCGACAAACAGCTCGCGCGAGCGATGCTTGACATAAACCGCACCCGCCGCAGACGCCAGCACGGCCAGCCACAACACCGGCACCAAGACGTACAGCGCGCGACGTGACGGCAGCTTCATCGCAACCGCTCCCCCGCACGCAAAATGGCACTGCGCGCTCGCGGATTGCGCGCGAGCTCAAGCTCACCGGCGCGTCTCTTACGACCGATCTCGCGCATACGCGGCAGGGCATCGGGCGGAATCTGCGGCAACCCGGCGTACACCGGATCAACGCTGGACTTACTGCGCAGGAATTGTTTGACGATGCGATCTTCGAGCGAGTGGAAGCTGATCACGACCAAGCGACCACCGATCGCCAGCACCTCGTAGGCGGCGTCGAGCACGCGCCGCAACTGACCGAGCTCATCGTTGACTTGAATACGCAGCGCTTGGAAGGTACGCGTGGCAGGGTGCTTACCATCGTGAGAGCGAACGACGCGCTGCACAAGCGCGGCAAGCGCGGCCGTCGTCACGATAGGCGCCTGCAACCGCAAGGTCACAATCGCACGGGCAATGCGCCGCGCGTGCCGCTCTTCACCGTATTCGGCGATCACGCGGAACAACTCCCGCTCATCGGCACGCGCAATAAAATCGGCTGCCGACTCACCAGCGGCGGGATCCATGCGCATATCGAGCGGACCGTCCTTGGAAAAACTGAAACCCCGAGCCGGATCGTCGAGTTGCGGAGAGGAAACGCCGAGATCAAGCAACACACCGCGCACGGCGCGGCCGCGCCCGTGTTCGGCAACGACTCGTGCGAGCTGCGCAAAATCCGCTTGCACCAACTCGAGACGCGATTCGCCGTGAAATCTTTGACGACCGGCAGCGATGGCCGCCGGATCGCGATCGAGCGCGAGCACGCTGCCGGTTGCGCCGACCGCTTGCAGCAAACGCTCCGTGTGACCACCCCGACCGAACGTCCCGTCGACATAAAAACCGCCTGCGGAAGGAGCCAACAACTCGAGCGCTTCGTCGAGCAGCACAGAGATGTGCTCGCCCGCCGCGTCCGACCCCTGCAAGGACGTCATGCCTGCCCGTCCCCCGCCACCATTCGCCTGCACCCAATGCGATGATTTCCCACCGGAAACCACTGCACCGCCCTCGTTTTCGACTGCCGTTGCGCCTGACTCAAAGCGACAGAGATTCAAGCTCTGTCGACAGATCGGTCGCGGTTTCTTCGCTCTTCACCCAGAAGTCGCGACGCTCGTTCCAGCGCGCTTCATCCCAGAGCTCTAGGCGATTGCCTTGTCCGATCAGCATCGCGTGTCGCGTCAAACCCGCGTAATCACGCAGCTCCGGCGGCAACAACAGCCGTCCCTGACCGTCCAGATCGATCTCGGTCGCATGACCCACCATCAGGCGCTGCAAACGGCGTGACCGTTCATGCAACGCGGGCAGGCTCATCAACTTGCGCTCGATCTGCTCCCAGTCAGGCAGCGGATAAATTAGAAGGCAGGGGTCACGATCGACGGTGACGACGAGGTTGCCCTCGCTACGCTCGAGCGCACGCTGACGCTGCCGGGTGGGCAACACCATCCGGCCTTTGTCGTCGAGCGTGACTCTGCTGGCACCACGAAACATGACTGTGCTACGGGCGGGATATCGCCCATTTCGCCCCACTTTCTACCACTTGGCGCCACTATAGGAATTGGCGTGCCGGGGTGTCAACGGTGTTTCGTAGAAAATTTTTCGCTGGACCAATAACTTACGGGCGCTCGAGCACCTGCGCAAGCGGCTTTCAAAGACAATTTTTTAGGGGTTTCAGTTAGTTGCCGCAGAATGCTTCAGCAATAGCGGAACAAGAGGTGGAGTCGGCCGGTAAGCCGGGTTCTGTCGTGGGTGATCATTCCTCTGCGACGCCCGTCACCGAACGCCTGTAGCAGCCTACCCGGAAGTCACGCTCGGACACCGCGCTGCAGGTTGCCCTGCGACTTCCCTATTTGGCCTTGCTCCCGGTGGGGTTTGCCATGCCGTCCGTGTTACCACGTCCGCGGTGCGCTCTTACCGCACCATTTCACCCTTACCGACAGGACTCTTGCGAGCCCGTCGTCGGCGGTATCTTTCTGTTGCACTTTCCGTAGGCTCGCGCCCCCCAGGCGTTACCTGGCACCGTGTCCGAAGGAGCCCGGACTTTCCTCCACATTTCTTGCGAAATGCAGCGATCACCTGGCCGACTCCGAGGCGCACCATACGCCCCTACCGGACAAACGACAAATGCAGAGCTCAACCGCGGCGAGCAGCCGCGAAACGCACCGCCACTTCATAAGCTCGATCGCGCGAGACCTCGGTCACCGCTGCGGCCAAAGCAGCCGCCTTCGATGCCGGCAGATACTCGAGTGCAGCACGCACCACCCGTTCGAGCAGCGCGTCATCGCTGCCGGCTGCCTCGCCAACAGACGCTGGCGCTCCAGCCACCACGAACGTGATTTCGCCGCGACAAAAATCAGTATCGCGGCTCGCTTGTGCGGCCAATTCACCGAGCGTGCCCCGGTATACGGTTTCATAGACCTTGGTCAGCTCGCGAGTGACTGCCGCCTCGCGCTCGGCGCCAAACGCCACCGCGCAATCGGCGAGACTTTCGGCTATGCGATGCGGGGCCTCGAAAAAGACCATGCTGCGCGACTCTGTTGCAAGCTCAGCCAGACGCAGACGCCGCTCGCGCGTACGGGCTGGCAAGAAACCTTCAAAACAAAATCGCAGCGTGGCAATCCCTGCAATGGAGAGCGCCGCCGCGATCGCGGTGGGGCCTGGCACGCAGCGCACCGGTACGCCGGCCGCGGCAGCACGTCGCACCAGATCGAACCCGGGATCGGACAACAACGGCGTGCCGGCATCGCTCACGAGCGCGATCACCGCGCCTTCGGCGAGGCGTGCCAACAATGAGTCACCGCGCTCACGCTCGTTGTGCGCATGCAGCGAAACCATGGTTTTCTGCAGCCCGAGTGCCGAGAGCAAAGCGCCGGTGCGACGCGTATCTTCGACAGCAATGAGATCGGCGTCCGCGAGCGCTTGGCGGGCACGTGGCGCAAGATCGGCCAAATTGCCGATCGGCGTCGCGACGACATCGAGGCGGCCGCAGCGGCGGTCGCCTCCTTCAGTCACGGGGGACTGCGTGGTCACTATAATAGCGCTCCTGATCGTGGCGCTCCGTAATGGAGCACCCGCCGCATCCTGCCTTCCTCAACAGCGGTATTCAATGCATGAGTCTTGAGCTTCAGCGCCGGCCTTTCGCGATCACCCGCCTGCTAATCGCGGCAGCAGTGCTGCTGCTGGCCTTAGCCGGTTGCGCGACCACGGATCTTGCCCCAGCAGCTAGCATCGAGCGCGCGGAGGCTTATGCGGCCCGAGGCGAGCATGCTGCAGCGGCCCGCGAATTCGATGCGGTGGCCGCCACCGCAGCCGACGCCTTCGGCAACCCCTGGCACTTGGCTGCTGCCCGTCAATGGCTGCTGGCCGCGCAACCTGCACGGGCGGCAGCGGCGTTGCAGCGCATCGTTCTGCCGCTCGATGAGGCAGCGACAGCTCGACGCGATCGCTTGGCTGCAGAGATCGCTCTCGCCGAAGGCAGTGTCACACGCGCGTGGCAACTCATTCAGGGTGTGAGCGCGTCACCGGCCGCTGCCGACCGCGAGGAATACTTTGAGCTCAGGCAACGGATCGCCCTCGCCAACCGCCTGCCGCTCGAGGCCATCCGCAGCGCTGGCGAACGCGAACGAGGCGAAGTCGATGCCAACCGCGTCGCCACGCTGCGCAGCGAGTTACTCGATGCGCTGCGCAACGCAATCGATCAGGGCCTAGTGATCGATCCACGTGAGGCGGCGCGCGATGTGGTGGCGCGCGGCTGGCTGGAAGCCGCCTCGTTGGCGGCACGCACGGCACGAGCACCCGCAAGCGCCAACCCGGGGCTCACCGCCTCTTGGCGTAGCCGCTACCCGAATCATCCGGCGCGGGCTGCCCTCGCGGCCACGCATGCCGAATCTGTCACTCGGCTGCTCGCTGAGAAACGTACCGCCGAACCGCCGACGTCAGCAGTGACGGGCAAAGCGAGTCCACCAAGCGCCACACTCGCCCCGCGCCCCAGCGCCACGGTCAGCGGCGGCCATGTTGCCGCACTGTTGCCGCTGACGGGTCCGCGAGCCAACGACGGTACCGCAGTACAAGCGGGTTTGATTGCTGCCTATCGCAGCTCTAACTCAGACTTGCCGCTGCGTTTTTACGATAGCGCTGCAGAGCCCGTAGACGAACTCGTCAAACGAGCGCGTGCTGCGGGTGCCGACTTCATCATCGGACCGCTCGCGCGTGAAGAAACACAGACGCTCGCCAACCTTGCAACCTTTGACACACCGCTACTGGCTTTGGCCGCATTGCCCGAGACGCTGAGCGCCGCAACGCCAACCTGGGTGCAGTTCGATCTTTCACCCGAAGCCGAAGCCAAGGCGGCAGCGCAAGCGGCCCTCGCGGCCAATCACCGCCGTGCGATTTTGCTGTTGCCCGGCGGCGAATGGGGCGAGCGCATTGGCGCAGCCTTCCGCAATGAACTCGAGGCGGGCGGCGGGCAAGTGATCGGCAGTCACGAACTCAGCGGCGATGTGGGTGCCACCATCGAGACGGCGTTGCGTCTCGATCAAAGCCGCGCGCGACACCGTCGACTGCAGAGCGTGCTCGACTTGCCGCTCGCTTTCCAAGCACGGCGCCGCGCCGATGTAGAGCTGCTTTTTGCACCGGGTAGCGCATCCCATCTGCGTGAGTTACGCCCCCGCTTAAAATTTCATGGCGCTTCCGATCTGCCGACCTACAGCACAGCACTGGCCTGGGACGGCAGACGCTCTAGCGAGCTCGACGGCTTACTGTTCGCCGACATGCCTTGGATGCTGCAGCCCCGCAGCGGCATCGCCAGCAATTTGCAGGACCTTTTGGACCGCTCGGCCGATACGAGCTACCTCGACAGTCGCAGCTTTGCGCTCGGCCATGACGCGTGGTTACTACAAACGGCGATACGCCGCGCGATCACAGCAGGTCAAAGCTTGGAACAAGTCGTGCTGTCGGGTGCAACCGGGCAGCTCTCGATCGATGCCGAGCGGCGCGTACAACGCGCACTCGTGCAAGCCAGCATCAGCGATGGCATCGCGACCGCCACCCCTTGAGCATCCGGCCATCGATCGGGCGGCCCGCGGGCGGGCGGCCGAAGATCGAGCTGTGCAATGGCTAGAAGACCGCGGTGCGAAAATTTTGTTGCGTAACTTTCGTGCGCGCTGCGGCGAGCTCGACATCGTGGCGCTGGACGGTGCTGTCATTGCGATCGTCGAAGTCCGCTGCCGCAGCTCACGCCAATGGGGAGGCAGCGCAGCCAGTGTCGATGCCGGCAAACAGCAGCGGATTCGCAGGACCACGCAACTATTGCTGCAGCGCCATCCTTCGTTTGCCAAACGGCCCCTGCGTTTCGATGTGGTGGCGATCGATGGTCACGGGCCCCATTCACACGGGCCCCATTCGATAGAATGGATACGCCACGCCTTCGTGATGAACTGAATTACTTGACCACTTTGAGCGTCGGTCGACGCGGCGGCGGTGGGTCGGGCTCAGGTGCACCAGCATCACTTTGCAAAGTCGTCGAGCGACTCGCAGCCGGACCCATAGGAGCCGATTCGCCTAGCGCTGGCGGGCCCTCGCCTTCGGGTGGGAAAACTAAGCCCTCACCCGTCTCACGAGCATAAATCGAGTGGACTGCCGTCAGCGGAAAGCGCACCGAACGCGGTACACCACCAAATCGCGCCTGAAAAGTGACCCAGTCGTTGCCCAGATCAAGATTACGGGTCGCGTCATAGCAGACGTTGAGGACGATGCGCCCTTCGCGCACGAAGGCCTTGGGCACATCGGCACCGGCGACCGTCGCGTCGACGAGAACGTGCGGCGTGAGACCGCTGTCCGTCATCCACTGATGCATGGCACGCAGCAGATACGGACGTCGCGACAGTCTCACGCCATTCACGGCGTTACTTGACGTCCTTCCAGTATTCGCGCTTGAGCAGGTACGCGAAGGCGGTGAAGACCAACAGGAACAAGATCACCCACACGCCGAGCGCCTGGCGCTTGGCCTTGATGGGCTCACCGACGTACTCCAGGAAATTGACCGTGTCGCGCACGAAGACGTCGTACTGCTCGGCGGTCAACTGACCGGGCTCGACCAGAGCGAAGCTCTCCCACATCGGCGGGTCGCCCGCAGCAAAACTCGCCTCTTGCAGACCCTGCAGCGGCGAGAGCACGTGCGGCATGGCAGTACCCGGCAAAGCCAAATTATTGGTGCCGTTGGCCGACTGCGGGTCGATGTAGAACGTCTTCAGGAACTGGTAAACGTAGTCACTGCCTTTGGCGCGGGTAATCAACGACAGATCGGGCGGCGCCTTGCCGAACCAGTTCTCGCCGTCCTCGGCTGACAGCGGCGTCGTGATGTAGTCGGCCTTCTTCGAGCCCGGCAGGATCAACAACTGCTCGAGCTGCTCGTCAGGAATCTTGAGATCCTGGCCGAGCCGCGAATAGCGCATGTACTTGATCGAGTGACAGCCGGCGCAATAGCCCATGTAGTTGGCAGCACCGCGCTGTAACGAAGCGACATTACTGACGTCGTTGCCAGCCGTCCATTTAGTCCAGGCACCGCCCGGACCCGACGCAGCATCGGCGCGAACGCCGAACAGCAGCGTGACCGCGAGCGCCGCGGTGAAAACGGAATGACGGATGACATTACTCATGGTACGTGACCCTCTCCGGAGCCGGCTTCGTCTTTTCGATGCTCGTGTACCACGGCATGAGAATGAAGTAGGCGAAATAGATAGCAGTGAAGATGCGCGCCAAGATGACGTAGAGGTCACTCGCCGGCATCAAACCGAGGTAACTCAAGACCACGAAGGAAATCACGAACAGCGTGAGTGCGATCTTCGAGAGGATGCCCTTGTAGCGAATGGACTTGACCGGCGAGCGATCGAGCCACGGCAGGAAGAACAACACCACAATCGCGAGCAGCATCAGCAAGGCGCCGAGCTGCTGATCGGGAACCGCACGCAGCATCGCGTAGAAGGCGGTGAAGTACCACACCGGTGCGATGTGCTCAGGCGTCGAGAGCTCGTTGGCCGCTTCGAAGTTCGGCTTTTCTAGGAACAAACCACCAAAGGTCGGCACAAAGAAGATCACACCGCAGAAGAAAATCAGGAACACGCCCACGCCCACCAAATCTTTGATGGTGTAGTACGGGTGGAAGGGAATGCCGTCGATCGGCTTGCCATCCTGATTGAGCTTGGCCTTGATCTCGATGCCGTCGGGGTTGTTCGAGCCGGTCTGACGCAATGCCACCAGGTGCATCAGAATCAGGAAGGCGATGGCGAACGGCAACGCGATGACGTGTAGCGCGAAGAAACGATTGAGGGTGGAATCAGCGATGCCGTAGTCACCACGAATCCACTCGACGATCGCCGGGCCTATGACCGGAATGGTGCCGAACAGGTTAACGATGACCTGTGCGCCCCAATAGGACATGTTGCCCCAGGGCAGTACGTAGCCCATGAACGCCTCGGCCATCAGCGCCAAATACAGCAGCATGCCGAGGATCCACAGCAATTCGCGCGGCTCACGATAAGAGCCGTACATCATGGCGCGGAACATGTGCAGATAAACCATGATGAAAAAGAACGAAGCACCAGTCGAATGCATGTAGCGAATCAACCAGCCCCACTCGACCTCGCGCATGATGTATTCGACCGAGTCGAACGCCATGAGCTCACTCGGCTTGTAATGCATCGTGAGGAAGATGCCCGAGAGGATCTGGATCACGAACACCAGCAACGCCAGCGAACCGAAGAAGTACCAGATGTTGAAGTTTTTCGGCGCGAAATAACCGATCAATTGCGAGTCGATGAATTCGTCGACCGGCAGACGCTTGTTAAGCCACGCGCGGAACCCGCCCTTAGCGGGATGCTTGTCACTCGAGACGGCCATCAGGCTGCTCCTTGTTCGTTGGCGTCAATGCCGATGATCAACAACGAATCGTTCTTGAAGCTGTACGGCGGTACGCGCAGGTTGGTCGAGGCTGGCGAGCCATTGAAGACGCGGCCAGCCAGATCAAAGCGCGAACCGTGACAGGGGCAGAAAAACCCGCCCGGCCAGTCGGCACCCATCGCCGGGTCAGCCTGCGTGAAATACTGTTTCGGCAGACAACCCAAGTGAGTGCAGGCGGCGTACAACACCAAAACTTCAGGCGTCAAAGAACGCGCCTGGTTTTTTGCATAGTCGGGCTGATCGGAAGCACCCGATTGCGGATCTTTGAGACTGGCCTCGTGGCTGCCGAGTTTGGCGACAGCCTCCGGGGTGCGTTTGACGACGTAGATCGGCTGTTTGCGCCAGCTCTGCGTAATCATCTGCCCGGGCTCGAGTTTCGATAGATCGATCTCGAGTGGCGCGCCGAGAGCGCGGGCCCGTTCGGAAGGTTTCCAAGATGCAATAAAGGGCACGAGCGTGAACGCTGCGCCGACTGCACCGGTTGCCACTGTTGCAGCCGTTAGAAACTTGCGCCGACTGAGGTCGACCTCTTCCTTGGCCATCATCGAATCATCACTCATCGCACAGCCTCTCTGCGCACCCACTTCGGATGCGCTGCTATTCCGTTGACGTGGAAGCGCGGCATTATACAGGGGTCAACGAGACGGGTTCCATCACGCAATTGAGTCGAGGCCATGGGCAAGGGCAGCAAAGCGGTCGTTTTCCTCACGGGCAGCCTGGTTGGCGCGCTTGCCGCAGGCTTTTTACTGATCGCCTGGCGCCACGATGCGCTGGCACTGCTTGGTCTGCGCGCGGCCGGTTCCGCGACGCCCCTCGAACAGCCGCTGGGTGAGAGTGACGTCCCGGGGTTAGACGACGTCGGTGACCGCGAGACGGGCGAGGAGTCCCCGCTGGTCACCCCCGCCCCTGCTGCCACCGGCAGTTATGCCGCTGCCGTACGGCGCGCCGCACCAGCCGTGGTCAACATTTATGTCGCGCGCGTGGTGGCAGAGCGTATGCCACGTAATTTTCTGCAGGACCCGTTCGGCGAATTTGGGCCGCGCTATCGACGACGCGTCGAACAGACCTTGGGTTCGGGGGTCATCATCGACCCTTCGGGTCAGATCGTGACCAATCACCACGTCATCGCCGACGCCGACACCATTCAGGTG